>Ga0080003_1000081_pt1 | contig 68505 bp, 67 predicted proteins | sample JossMetagenome_FD_69206 | JGI IMG/M metagenome (GOLD analysis project Ga0080003, IMG submission 69206) | Hot spring microbial communities from Joseph's Coat, Yellowstone National Park, USA - JC2_E (SPADES assembly) (version 2) | ecosystem: Environmental > Aquatic > Thermal springs > Hot (42-90C)... | reverse complement strand
TGAAAGGTATCATTTATTTTCCTTTAAGCCGGTAACTCATGGGTTTTAGCCGTATTGAATTTTAAGGGTGATTAGGCTACTGTGCTTAGCATGTTCCTTAGGTTCTTTAGGCTAACCTTAACGGTTTCGATGGGCGGCTTGTATGGGTACTCCTCATTCTCAATGATTAGCCACTCAGTTCCACCGTACTTCCTCAGGGCGCCCAGTATCTCAACCCAGTTCAACTCACCCTCACCAACGGCCACATTATAGCCCTTGCTCTTTGAGTAATCCTTGACGTGGACGGTAAGCGCCCTGCCGCTGTACCTCTTAATCAAGTCGACAATGTCGCTGTTACTTAAGCCAGCCCTATAGGCATGGCCCAGGTCTATTTGGGCTATGACACCACTGTTAGTATTGCTGAAGACTAGGTGGAATGGTAACTCACCCTCCACTGGTTGGAATTCAAGCCAGTGGTTGTGGTAGCCTATCCTCATGCCGAAACCGCCCAGTATCCTCGACCAGTCATTAAGCATACCCGCAAACCTCAACCAACCAGCCCTCCCCCTCCTCCACTCCTCAGGTACACCTGGTATTATCAGGTTCCTATTCCAAAGCAGCCTATTGTACTCAATGGTCTTATTCAACTCCTCCCCAATGAAGCTGTTAACGCCTATGTGGGCCCCAGCCACCTCTAGGCCAACCTTATCTAGGAACTCCCTCCACTCCAATGCCGACTTACCGTAGAAGCCCGCGAACTCAACCCCATCAAACCCAGCCTCCGCAACCTCTCTCACAGTCCCGAAGGGGTCCTTGGGCATATCATCCCTAAGCGAGTACAACTGCAAACCAACCTTCAACTTGGCCACTACTCACCACCCCATCGACTCATAAACCCACTGCGGAATATTAACACTCACCTCCCTACCAGCCTCAGCGGACTTGTAAATAGCCTCAATTATGGCCGTTGTCAGTAACCCCTGTTCACCCGTGCAGGCTGGGTATGGCGCCTTAGCCCCACCCTTAACTATGGCGTCTATAAATGCCTTATCCTCAAGGGCGTAGGCTGACTGCTGCTGGCCAATCATAGGCGTTGATGTTACGTACTCCTCATCAACACTATGTATGTAGCTTATTGAATTACCACTATAGTGCAACCCACCCTCGGTGCCAATTATGGCTACCTCATGCCTATCCTCATTAATGTAGGTGGCCCAGGTGGCTTCAATGTACATCGTTAACCCATCCTCAAACCTAACAAGGCCCATGGCGAAGTCCTCAACATCCATTGGAGCCGTGTATGCGAACTGCGATGTAATTGGGACCGGGTAATCCATCCTCATGTAGGTTTTGTCGGAGAAGGCTGAGTAAACCTTACCGATAACTGAGACTGGCCTTGGGAAGTTAACCATAAACATTGTTGCATCTATAGTGTGAACACCAATATCCCACATTGGCCCACCACCGGAGTACTTCCTCTGTAGGAACGTTACCGTTGAGGGTATACCCCTCCTCCTCAGGTGAAGCGCCCTAATGTGGTAGATCCTACCAAGCCTACCATTTGTCACAAACTTCCTACCCACCTGTATGTTCCTCTGGAACCTCATGTGGTGCCCAACCATAAGTATCCTCTGCCTCCTCCTAGCCATCTCAACCATCTTGACGGCATCCTCGAGACTTATTGCCATCGGCTTCTCAGTGAGCACGTGGGCGCCATTCTCAAGGGCATCAATGGCCACTGGGGCGTGTAAGGCATTTGGAGTTGCTATGATAACTGCATCGGGGTTTTCCTTAGAAAGCATCTCCCTGTAATCACTGTAGAAGTTTAACTTATACTTCTCTAGGAACTCAGAAACCCTAGCCCTATCCACATCAGCGCAGGCCACGAGTTTAACATTAGGCAGCTGGACTAGGTTTGGTGCGTGGGCACCTTGTACAATACCTCCACAGCCCACGAAACCAACCTTAACAACCCCAGTTTGAGGAACTGAGGACATAGTTATCTCTGAGATACAAATATACGCTATTTAAAAGCATTATGTCTTAAGGATACTATTCAGCTTAATGCGCCTGAATGAGCCTTAAGTTGCCTATATAGTATAATTACCCTTGCCTATAATGGCCGTTAGCCTCAACCTTTAGCTGCACGTAGCTTAACTTTAATTCCATTCAACCTGGGTGTGTTGGCGTACTTACCTTTAATGGGTTCAATTATACTGTTGATTGGTTTACCCTCGAGGTCTATTAGGCTACTTTTGTAAATAAGCACAATGCCCTTGGGTATGTTGGGGTCCTTAACGGCCTTAACCTTAACGCTACCGTACCTACTTTCAAGAATCACCACACCCTCGTAATCGTGGGTGTAGGCAATGGGCTCCAGGCTACCGTACACCTCACGGAATTGTGTATTGGTGTATAGTGGGTGTGATGAGAACACGAGGTATGCTTCGCTATCCTTCAGTGGCTCAGGCTCAATTGGGTTGGGTAGTGGCAATGCGTCTGGTTCATCACTGGGCAGGTACCTAGGCGTCATTTTAACAATCTTCCTCTCCCTAAGCTCGCTCAACGTAACCCCAGCGCCCCTTATCGCCCTATCCACTGCATCCCAGGGATCCTCCTCAAGGAGTGGGTGAGTGATGTCCATTTCCCTTGCTATGGCCCTAACTAGGTCAACCTCTGTAATACCCATTGGGGCCCTGATGGGTTCATTGTAAACCAGGTAATTGTGCCAGTAGCTATACACGACGTCGTACTTCTCAAGGAAAGTTGGGGCTGGTATGACCACGTCGGCTATCTTGGCTGTGTCAGACCAGTACGGATCGTGAACTATCAATGTAACCCTACCCTCCCTAACAGCCTCAATAAGCCTGTCACCGCCGGGTAGTGTTAGTACTGGGTTCTCATTCCAGGCGTAAATAACGTCAAACTCACCACGTTCAATGAACTCCCCAAACTCAGCCATTGGAACCACTCTAAGTGACCTAGCCATGTGTAAACCCCTCAGGTAATTGAAGTCAATCCCCCAGCCCATGGAGTTTGAGTAATAGTACCCCCTCCTCAAGCCCACTAGGGCCGGTATCAGTGATATGAGGCCTATGGCATCCCCACCGTTTAAGGACCTGCCGAGGGCGAAGCCTATCAGGGTTACGGGTTTATGGTCGTGGTAAAACTCGGCAAGCCACTTAATTTCATCCACCTTAACACCACTCACGTCAGACAGGTAGCTTAACGTGTATTGCTTGACGTAATTGGCTAAATCCTCAAGGTGCCTCACCTTACCCTCCACAAGCCCCTCCTCTATGATAACCTTAACCACCCCGAGGGCTAGGAACACGTCAGTGCCTGGCTTAACAATAATAGCAATATCCGACTTCCTAGCCGTGTCACTGAGCCTAACATCCACAGCCACCTTCACCATCCCAGCCTTAACCAGCAGCGTCCATATGTGCGGAGCCGAGGTGCTTGCTGGGAAGGCCCAGAGGACCGCGGCCTTAAACCCCTGGAGGTCCTCGGGGAGTGCACCCATGCTTGTGCCGTAATGCACCCTTATTGCCTCATGCCCCTCCGAGGAGCAGATTGACCTATCCGTTTGTGACGCACCAAGCACGTTAAACAACCTGTCTGGGTAATACCAGGTTAACAACCCTTGATTCCCATCGTAGTCTGTACGTAGTATTCTAGCCGGGTTCCTCTTCAACGCCTCCCTCAGCAACTTAGCCACATACTTAATAGCCTCATCGACGCTAACCTCCTTACCATCAATGTAGGCTGAGGAGACCCTATTCCTCCCATTCCTGGTTAAGTCAGCCCTACCCCTGGCGCAGGTAAAGCCATTAATGGGGAACATCCTCAATGGCTCATACCTACTATTGAATATGCACGTATCGTAGCAATCCCTAGTACACGCGATCAACCCCTCCATACAACAACCAGCCACATGCAATTAGGCCTTAAAAACCTTAAGACTGGGATAACTATCCACTCCACGCTGCAGTTACCGCCATTGAGACCCAGATTTACAAGAGTTGAATCATAAAGCTTTATTACCCTACAACAAAACGTGAGATCAAGGTGAAGCCAGGGTGGATGTGGTCGTCAGGAGGGCCACCGAATCCGATATTCCTCAGGTAATTGGTTTCACAAGGGACACCTTTACCTGGGGCGATTACGTGCCGAGGGTAATTAATAAGTGGGTTAAAGATGGTACAGCTTACGTCGCCTTAATTAATGAGGAGGTTATTGGTGTAGTGAACCTAGTGCTATTACCGACTGGTGTTGCCTGGCTTGAAGGTATTAGGGTGAAACCAACCTATAGGAGACGTGGTGTGGGCATGACATTAACCAACCACGTCCTTAACCTAGCTAGGGTGAAGGGCGCCAGATACGCAACGTTAATGATCGCCGAGTGGAATAATGCAAGCCATGGGTTAGCCCGTAAACTAGGCTTTAAGCCCATACTCAATGTACATGGAGGAGTTGTGAAGGAATCCCCAGTGCACCGTGAGGTTGATCGTGAAAGGATGAGGAAGTTAATTGAGAAGGCGCTGGATAAAACTGGGGGATACTTCTGCAGCGCCGTTGATCATTGGGTTTGCACGAGGGCTGACGTTAACTACGTCTTATCGGTAACGAGGGAGGTTTACATTGGCGAGAAGGGATTAGGGTTTGATGGGGGCTTCTCCATCGGACAACCCACGACACCGATAAGGATGGAAATGCTAACCACCGAGTATGGTGACTTTGAGGAGTACTTCGGCAGGTTTATAGTTTACGAACTAGCCCTATACTGACCCCTTCCCCGCCCTTGAGGGTGGGGGTTTCTTGGGGTCTTGGAGGTTACCCCGCTTTATCGGGGCTACTGAATATCCCCACGTAGTGAGGCGACCCCGCCATAAATGGCGAGGTTTGCCGTTTGTAGTATCATTAATTCGAATGGTACTCCTAGTAAGGCTTACCCAGTAAATTCAGGGCTAAGAAGGTTTTGATAAGGTAATGGCACTTGGTGGACCGGCCGGGACTTGAACCCGGGATCTCCCGCGATCCAGTGCCCAGGGGCACCGCCGAGCGGGCATCCTTCCAGGCTAGACTACCGGCCCGTCACCTAGCTTAAATTCCCCTCCCTTTTTAAGCGCTTCCCTATTGGCAATGGTCGGTACTTTTACACATTGCCGTAAGACTTAGGTTACCTGGCACTGTGAAGCATTCATCCGGATTTCCCATTAATGCGCCGGTGGCTTTTAACCTCCCAGCACAGTGAAGTTATGGGAAATCAACTTAACCTTAGATAATACCTACCTAGGTGAATTGTGATGAACTGAACCACCGAGTGAATTAATGATCTAGGCCAGCAGATCTGAAACATTTTAAATAGCTAAATTATGTTTCACAAAGCTATCCTTAATAAACTTTTCCATTGTAGTGCCGATGATTGCCTTTACGATGGAAAAACTTACATACATATGTTCTATTTCACATTTGACCGGTATGGGTAGTGAAAAGATAAGTATGATTGTCTTCTCGGGTACGGATGATAGGCTAATACCAGTCGGTGTAATAACGCAGGCGGCTGCGGCTCTGGGTTATGAGGTTAACATATTCATAACGGGCTGGGCGTTAACCAAGGTACTTAGGAAGCCTGCCCAGCCTGTTTGGCCCAAGGAGTTTGAGCAAATGGTACCAGCCCTACAGCAGGGTATGGCTAGGATTAAGGCTCCAAGCTGGGTTGAGATGGTTAAGCAGGGTAAGGAGCTGGGTAAGGTTAAGGTCTACGCCTGCTCAATGATGGCTGAGGCCATGGGCCTTAAGAGGGAGGACTTCGACCCAAGCATCATCGACGACGTGGTTGGCGTAACCACGTTCCTGGAGATGGCTAAGGGTGGGCAGGTACTCTTCATATAGGTGATGGACATGAGCCAGGGTAACAGGATAACGGTGGATGCAAGGGGGATTGCTTGCCCAGGTCCAATAACCGAGTTGATTAAGGCCTACAGGAACGCTAAGAACGGCGATGTAATAGAGGTTTGGGCAACTGACCCAGGCTTCGAGCCTGATGTCAAGGCTTGGATAAGTAGGACTGGCAATCAACTGATGGAGCTTAGGAAGGAGCAGGACAAAATAATCGCAGTGATTAAGGTCACGGCCAAGAGGTGATGAATCATGGGTAGCGTTAAAAAGAGGGTAGTCATTGTTGGCGGAGGTACTGGAGGCTTAGTTTTAGCTAATAGGCTGCCTAAGGACGAATTCGAGGTAACGGTGGTGGATAGGCAACCCTACAACTACTTCCTACCGTGGCTACTCTACATAGCCTTCAAGGGTTCTAGGAAGCCCATAAAAAGGGAGATAACAACCCTGATTAAGCCTTGGGTTAACTTCATACAGTCCAGCGCCAGGTCAATTAACCTGAATGATAGATACGTTGAACTGGAGAATGGTAAAAGGCTAGGCTACGACTACCTGGTGGTGGCCACTGGGGCCACTGTTGACTACTCCAAGATCCCAGGTTTGAGTAAGGTAATTGACCTATACGGCAATTACCACAGTGATGAGGAGAACGCCTGGAAGGTGTGGAGGACGATTAATAGTATTAAGGAGGGTACCTTAGCGTTCATACTTGCCTACGAACGCTACAGATGCCCCCCAAGCCCACTGGAGGGTGTTTTACTAGCCGATGAGTATCTTAGGGAGATGGGCGTTAGAGATAAGGTTAAGGTTGTCTACGCCACGTCGTACCCAAGGCCCTACCCAGCTGAACCCATGAATGAGGTTGTTGAGCCTATATTAAAGGAGCGTGGCATTGAGGTTACCACCTTCTTCACCCTTGACAGTATTGATACTGATAAGGGCGTGGCTTACTCCGTAGAGGGTGAGGAGCTTAAATTCGACGCTGCAATAATCATACCACCTCACATTGGGGTTAATATTAGGTACAACCCTGATAATGTACTTGACCCAGACGGCTTCGTCCTAGCTGATAAGGATACCAACAGGATTAAGGGATTCGACGACGCCTTCGTTATAGGCGATGCATCCGCACTACCAGTAGCCAAAACCGGGGTAACGGCACACCTGCAGGCTACAGTGGTGGCTAAGATACTCACAGGTGGCTATGCACGTAACACGGGTAGGACCCACTGCCCCTTCGACATGGGCTACGGCTTAGGCACATTCGTCATAAGCGATGGTACCCATGGCACCGTTAAGTACCCACCTAATAGGGTTAATCACCTGTTTAAGATGGCCTTCGCCTCATCATACTGGAGTATGCTTAAGTACCCTGAATTGTGGGATCCATTAATGGAGGCTTACTTCAACGCAACTGCACCTGAGAAGCTAAAGAACATTTACGGGTAATGGTTATGAGAAGTTTAAAAGCCCAGGTCAACGTGCCTATTATGACGAGTGAATCAAGTGAGGATAAGTTGGCTAGTTTAATAAGCATGGAGAACCTTGATGCCGTAAGTAAACTGGTGTCAATAGCTAAGAGGCTCAATGAACTAGGCCTACTCGACCTAGTCAACGATCTGCTGAGTGATGAGGAGTTCCTGAGGGAGGTGTTCAACCAGCTACTAACCACAGATAACGTAGTCCTCCTGGCTAACATGGAGAACCTAGTCAAGCTACTGGCAAAGTTGAGCGATAGGAAAATGGTTGAGCAACTAACTAAACTGTTAACATTACTAGGCATGCTTAGTGATAGTGGGTTAGTTGATTCAATGGGCGCCCTGTTGAGTAATGGCGATGCCATAAAGGCTATGCAGGACTTAGTTGCGTCAATAGGTGACTCGCTACCCCTATTATCAAAGGTTAAACTCAGTGAGGCGGTCAAGGCAGCTGCCGAGTCGGTCAAGGCTGGTGAATCTGTATCAGTGGTGGCACTGCTCAGGAAGCTGATGACTGATCCAAACGTTAAGAGGGGTTTATTATTCATCATGGGGTTCCTTGAGGGCGTTGGAAAACAGTTAAGCCAATAGTTTAAAAACACCGTTAATTTACATCTTCACCATATGGGTAGGGTGGTTTTATTCGATGAGCATTCAAGGGATTTAGGGCCTAACGTGGCGGCTAGGATAAATGCCAATGCCAGTGAGGTGACTCACAAATACTTCCCTGATGGTGAGCAGTACGTTAGGGTCACCACCCAGCTTAATGGTGATGATGTTCTTTACGTGACTAGGCTGTACCCTAACCAGGACCAGGGGTTAATCAGGGTCATGCTACTTGTGGATGCCATTAAGGGGCTTGGAGCATCCAGGATAGGGTTATTCATACCCTACATGCCCTACGCCAGGCAGGATAGGAGGTTCCTTGAGGGTGAACCAGTGAGCATAAACGTGCTGTTGAACACCCTTAAGAACCTTGGGGTGGATTACCTGTACGTGGTTGATCTTCACAAACCCCAGAGCCTTAACGGGTTTAATGGCTTCATAAACCTTAAACCGTTTAAACTATACGCCGAAGCCCTGAGGGGTTTAGGGAACCCCGTCGTTGTAAGCCCTGACTTGGGCTCCCTTTGGAGGGCGCAGGAGTTAGCCAATGAACTTGGGGTTGAGTACGACTACTTGGAGAAGCATAGGGATAGGTATACGGGTGAGGTTTCATTCACATTGAGGAGCATAAATGTTAAGGGCAAGGACATAGTCATAATTGATGACATAATATCCACGGGGGGAACTATAATCGGCGCTGCTAATGTACTCAGGGGGATGGGTGCGTCAAGCATCACTGTGGTGGCCACCCACTGCATAATGATAGGTGAGGCCGAGGCCAAGTTAAGTAGGGCCGTTGATAAGGTTTACTGTAGTAATTCAATACCCGGCAAGTACTCCGTGTTCGACGTGGCACAGCTACTACCACTATGATGATTGATGTTAAGGTGCATATTAAAAGGATATTAAACTATTAAGGGGCAGTTTCAGTTTTCATAGCTATTCGTGGCGCTTATTTTCATTGATGCCTAAGGCATTGCATCTATAAATCCAGCCCAAATACCCCTAATTGTGCCCCTGGGTTTCCGAGACCCGCAGAGCTAGGAAGCCCATGGCGACGGGTGGGGAGCCACTACGGTGAGGGGGCCCAGGGAGACCATTGAGAGGTAGATGGCGGTTCATCATTCCCCGCCATCTACTGAGAAACAGTTGCCGTTACCATTTCTATATGTTAATGTCTAACGCTGCTGTTAACCATTTTATTGAAAACACCTTGTTCGTTGATGGCCTTATCAGCCTCCTCCAAATCCTTAAGCGTGTCTATCGACTTCCAGTAAACGTCACTGTACGATACCCCAAGAAGCTTCTTATCCCTAGCCAGCCTGGGGAACGTGTGAACCTCAATGTCCCCCTTCTCAGGTAGGTAATCCTTAATCAACTTCCTTAGGGCATACACGCCGGCGTTTATGAGGTAGGGCAACTGCGGCTTCTCCTGGAAGTTAACTATGAACCCCCTCTCATCAACTTGAACTATGCCGTATGGACTCCTGAGGGGTGTCAATGCAATGGCGCCGATTGCGTCATTGCTGAGCGCATTTAGTAGCCTACCTACACCAAGGTTAGTTATTATGTCACCATTGACTACTATGAAGTATTCATCGTTAATGTACTTCAATGCATTCTTAATAGCGCCACCAGTACCCAGGGGTTCACGCTCCACGCTGTAGTATACCTTGACGCCGAACTGGGAGCCATCGCCAACGTATTCGAATATCTTCCCACCCAGGTAACCGACGGCAAGTACTATGTCAGTTACACCCTGTTCCCTTAACCAGTCTATCTGCCAGGCTAGTATTGGCCTACCCGCAACCTCCACCAGCGGCTTGGGTCTATCATCCGTGAGCGGCCTAAGCCTTTTACCAAAACCACCAGCCAATATAACAGCCGTTAACCCCATAAACCAGTGAAAAACCTGGGTTATTAAACAATTACCCTAGGTTGTGCTTAATTCGGATTCACTAACCGTAGCTGTGTCTACATTAACTGTAATTATTTGCGGATAGGTGTAATTGTGCGGTCTGTGTGCTTCCGATGCAAGGTTTATAAATCCATGGGTGTAAAGTCTTGGTGGTGTTTACCCTGTGAGGGGGGTGTCCGCCTGTCTTTTTGGTGGATTCCTGAGGGTGTGTGCCATAGGGCTTTGAGGGCTGGGGTTGAGGTTGTTGATGGTAATCTGAGTGATTTGCTTTGGGATTTGGTGCTTCATAGGCATGCTATGCAGTGGGTTGTTGATGCATTGTGGGATTTAGACGAGGTTCCGAATAAGTCTCAATATTACATCAGTTGTTTTACGGCATTTTGAGGAATTAATGGCTTTAGGGCTCACGTTGCCAGGAACATTTATGATTACGCATTGGCGTTGGTTAAAGCGACTAGGGAAAGGCAGTGGTAGTAAGCCTGCAATTAGGAGGTCGAAAGTTCACAATGTTCGCATACAGGAGGCTTCAACATGCAATAGTGGCAAAGGTGATTGAATACGGAGTGCCCGTAATAATTGTGGATCCAAGGAACACATCGAGTGTACCTCCCAATGAACAATGAAACCGGAGGAAAGGGGAGAAAGAAAAATGAAGGAATGAAGAAAGTAAAAGCCACCTACAAGTAACCCAATTAATTAACCACCAACCAGACCCGAACCCTTAATCCTGTGTATCTTTATCGAGCATTTGTCGCACACTATCACATCCTCAGTGACCGATTCGCCGTATATGTAGGACTTATGCTTATGCCTATACTTCACTATCATTTGTGCGCCGCATTTGGGGCATGGCCCATCAGGTTCATTAATGTTGGATACCTTAGATGAAAACGTGGTTAACGCCAGGTTAATAGTCTCCTCAAGCCGCTCCTCAAGCCTATATATGTCAACTGCGTAAACCTTAATGTTCAGGTGCATGCCATTCCAAACCCTAACCATGTCAACCAGCTTACTAACCTCATCAGCCATGTAAAACGCCCTATAAGAGACTACTACAATGCCATCCACCTTACTTAACCCCATCTTATCGACAAATTCAAGCGGGTCACTTATCAATAGGTAATCCTCGCTGGGCAGCCATATTAATAGGTTTAGGGAACCTAACCTAGCTATGAAGGATTCATCATTAAGCCTACTTAGGGTAAACCCCCTCTCGGTCATTATTCTACTTAAATCCTCAACAGCGTCCTCCCTTTCCATGTGTTTAACGCCACTCCGTAATTGCTTTTAAAGTTTTTAGAAATTCCAACAATCTGCAGCCTAACTGTGCCTTGATGATTAGGTAGGGTTATGAGGTAAGCTTAACCAGTACTCATTAAGGATAGGTGATGGAATGTTTTCAGCAGCGAAAAAGGGTGATGCCTATTAACTAGCCCTTTGATGTTGTAATCTCTCTTTCCTGGGATTCTATGAATGGTCTAAGGGAGTCCGGGACCCTTATGGCTAAGGCCGCAGCCCCAATTATACCTATATCGTCGCCGAAGCGTGTGCCCGTTATTTCAGGCATTCTATTGGCCACGTACCTCTTTACGTATCTGCTTAACCCATCCATGATTACGTCAGTGTTGTTGAGGAAGACACTACCGCCAAGTATTACGATTTCGGGGTCATAGGCATTTATCACATTAGCGACGCCGGCTGCTATAGCCTTAAGCACGTAGTCGATGAACTCCACGGCGAATGAATCCCCTCTCTTATATCCATTGAATATGTCCGGGGTTGTTGCCTTACCCTCCTTAACCATCAACGCCACCTCACTCATTTGACCCCTATACCGCTTCTCAAGGTACCAACGGGCACTTTTAGGTATGTTTCCACCACCTGCTATGGCCTCCAGGTGCCCATAGCCACCGCAGCCGCACTGCAAGTCGGATTCTATGTCAACCACCGCGTGGCCCATTTCATGCGCATTCCCATCCTTACCAACTAAGAGGTGCCCATCAACTATTACACCCATCCCAATGCCCGTGGACAGCGTTATGTAAACCACGTTATTCTTGCCAACACCTTGACCGAACAGGTACTCCCCCCAGACGGATGCCATTGCATCGTTACCGATGATTATGGGTAGCTTGAGGCCGATTCTTAATGGTGCGTAAAGCCTGAACCTCTTGACCCTCCACCTTAGGTTGGGGGCTATTATCACGTTACCTGTTTTAAGGTCAAGGGGCCCTATTGAACCTATACCCACCGCTGATATTGAGGGTAGGTACTTGGCTAGGTCTTCCTTAGCGCCCTTAATAATTATGTTAGCCACAGTATCCTCATTGCCCTCCGGCGGCATGGGAACCTTAATCTTCTCAATAACCCTACCGCCTCCATCTATAACCCCTATCCTAATGAAACTCGCACCCACGTCCACACCTAGGTAATACTGCACATTAACCACCCTCATATCTGAACAGCCTTGAAGTTTTAAAAGCATTATCCATGATAAGAACCCTTACGCAGATAAGCAACTCACCCTTACTGAACCTCCTTTGAATATGCACAAAGAAACCTGCAAAATACATTTTATCCTCAGCCACAGCTACCCTGTGGAGCAACATTACGCAACGGAAAAGAAATGTCATTACTGTTAACTCACCTAACACCTTAACTCAGTCTTTTGCTTAATGTCTATGCTGTATCTGTGGTCGTAGTGGTTAAGTAATGTGCATGCTAAGGGGATAGGTTTAAATATCTAATGAACCTTCCAGTTTTGTGGATAAACTTAAACTGTATGTATTGATACAAAACCTTGCTAATGGCTTAACGCAACCGTTCATGGGATTCCTAGCCGTGGCCAACGGAGTCTCCAACATAGGCCTTGGCCTTGTTTCATCTGCAAACGGCTTCTTCGCTGGTTTAGTTCAATTACCCCTAAGGGGCCTCAACGAACCTGTTAAGCTTCTTAAGGTTTCAACGTTAGTATTGGCTGCGCTGTGGCTAACCATGGCCTTCGTATCCTACGGTAACCCTACGCTATATGTAGCCACCTACCTATCGATAGCGGCAGTTGGTGGTGTTTCATCCTACGCGTGGGCGTTGCTGATGGAGAGGGCAAGTAGGGGCTCTAGGGGTAGGGTACTTGCTGAGTATGGCTTCTTCGGCGCCGTGGGTAGCCTATTAGCCACCTTAACGGCTGGTTTAGTGGTGAAGGGGGATTACGGGTTAGCTAGGTACGTGTTCTTGACAGCCGCAATGTTAATAATGAGCAATGCATTCATTTTGACGCAGTTAAGCAGCGTTAGGTATGATGGAGGCTTGGGTAGCATTAAGCAAAGTATTAGGGGCATTGAGAATTTTTTAACGGCAACATTCCTATTCGCCATGGTGTGGTCCTTCGCCTGGCCGATATTTCCAGTGGCCCAATACTACGTATTCAACATGACCACTGAGCAGGTTGCCATACTAAGCATAGTGGGTGGTGCATCAACACTAATGCTCCAGAGACCAGTGGGTTCATTGGTGGATAGGCATAGGAGATTAATGATGTTCCTGGGCAGGTTCCTACTAATAACATTCCCATTGATGTACGTGTTCTGCACGAACGTGTACCAGTTGTTTATCTTCAACGTGGTGTCCGGTTTCACCAACTCGGTGTCGAGTACGGCTTACATGGCGTACCTCTTCGATAACTCGAGGGATAAGAAGGGGGCGATAACAGTCTATAACGCTATCTATGGTACAGGAACCTTGGTTGGGTCACTGCTGGGTAGCACTGCGTTAACAATAGCTGAGCCGCTTGTCGGAGTCACTGATGCGGTTAGGTACCTACTAGTCATTGATGCCGCAGCCAGGGCTGGGGCGGCCGTGGCTTACCTTAAGCTGCCTGAGTTCAGCTCCCCCAGTAAGGGTACCTTAACCATCTCGGCTAGGGCTAACTAACCAACGCGCGTAATTAGGTCTCTTAAGTAGTTCAACACATCGCTAGCCACGGCATCCCTATTCACGTAGCTTAGCCTAAACACCCTACCAAGGCTTGAACGTGAACGTAACCAATCAGTCATCCTGACGTGGACTGTTACTATGAAGTGCCTTGACTTAACCACATCCTCAACCCTTGTTAGGAACAATGGGTGCTTCATCTCCATGGGACCCACCTCATCTATTACGTATAAATCTCCAGGTTCATTAAGCAGCGTCAACCCCCACTCCACAGCGTCAACATTGACGTGGTACCTCCCAACCATTGGACCCTCAACAGCACTAACGTGGGCCAGCCACCTCCACTCACCGCTATTAACATTAACTAGCCTAAAACCAACCCTGGTGCCCTGCTCCCTTGCCTCAATGGTATAGAATCCAGTGACCCCAACCCCCATTGCCCTAAGCCTTTCCACAACCTTAACCACCAGGGTTGTTTTACCCACACCAGGTGGCCCAGTTATGAAGGCGCCCAGCTCAGTCACATTAATGTGGCGTAGCAGTCTTTTTAAACAACCTGTACCTTAATCTTTAGGCATTGGGCGTCATGTTTAAAAGGGGGCTAGGGCATGAAGGCGTTGTGAGGATTTACAATTGCTCATACTGCGGGAGGCCAATACCGCCAGGTTACGGATTAATGTACGTGAGGATTGATGGGGTTGTCCTGCGATTCTGCAGTAGGAGGTGCTTCGTCAGTATGGTTAAGATGGGTAGGAATCCGCAGAAGCAGGCCTGGGTTAGGAAGGCTAAGCGCGTTAAACAGGCTACTCAGCCAGGTAAACCAACGGCTAAGTGAACCTAATCTTATTAAACAATAGGTTAAATAGATCCTGGTTAAGATATCCAGTGATGATTAGGCTTACCGCATCTTTAATCATATTGCTGGCCACGGTACCCATACTTGCCGCTACCCAGAACTATGTGGTTAACTATGGGTTGCTTTACATCAACGGCTCATCCACCTCAATATCACTACCGGTAAACGGCTCATTGGTCATACCCTTAAGGTGCATAGGTAACGTGGCGAATGTAACCCTGGTGATTGATCCAAGGTCTCAAATAGGGGTATCATCAGCGTTTCTTATCCTTAATAATGGATCAGTAAGGCAGGTGGTTGGGTTAAATTCGCCTAAGTTGATCAATACGTGGATCAGCTGTGGAGACACCTATGGATTGGTTGTTAATGTGGCTAGCTACATGAAGATACCGCCAGTACTATATCTGTACAATGGCCTACCTTTAACCGGCAGCTTCAGCGGCTCTGGGTTGCTGGTGATTAACAACACGTCTCTACCTGGGTTAACACCGCTATACTCAATTATCGATCTCATGGTCATTGGTGGTTCAGTTAACCCATCATCACCCTTCACGTTCCTTGTTAATAGTAGTAGGTATGTTGTGAACACTAATGGCGTACCCATAGCTATAAACAAGTATGTTTACGTATCCTACACGGCGCCCGTAATATTTAAGGTAGCCAACGCAACCGTTTATTACTCAGTTAACGTAACATACTCAATACCAGCCACTGGCATGCCGTGGAGCGGATTGGCGATTCTAAGTAATGACTCCTCATACTACGTAGTTCACCTACAAGGCTCAATGAGTACGCTGAGCGGCGTGGTGCCAATGTTCATGCCGGGGGAGATGCTGGTTAGATTGAACGGATTGGTTAATTGGGCTGAGGTACAGGTAATGCTGAGTGTGAATCCATGGTGCTCCAATTACTTAATCCCAGCTCAAGTTGTCAATAACAATGTGGTGACTCAGGTACCATCTAACGTAACCCTTTACATAGGCAACGAGCCAGTGGCCAACCTGGTGGTCCTTGGCTTAGCTGGTGGTGAGGCATCGATAAATTTAAACAATGTGATAACAGGTGGTTCCTTAAGGGTCAGCACACTTGACGATTACCCCGTTAACGCAACAGTACTGCTCCTTGGTAATGGAATCTACACGTTACTTAAAAACAACACGTGCTTAACACCAGGTGTTTACTCAGTCATAGTCATGAGTAACGTAGGCTACTATAGGTTCACGGCTACGGTAAACCAATCATTAACCACCATAAGGATACCCGTATTTCACATTGTTAACCTAAACGTTACCCTAACCCAACTACCCTCAGTGTGTAACTATGTGTCACTCCTCATAAACTCCTCAATTCGGTCCATTAGTAGGTATGGTGATACGTTTAATGTAACCCTCGGCGACGTTAAATATGGATCTCGGATCGTGGCCAATGCTGTGGTTAATGGGTCAGTGGTTGGGTCAACCATGATTAAGGTCAACTCAAGTACATTAAACGTAACCATACCTGTAAGGGCTGTTAACGTTAAGGTAATGGGCCTATTAAACTCCCCAATCAACGCCATCGTTAATATTGGTGACCTGGCATTTCACATTAATGGTTCAGCGGTAATATGCGCACCAATTGGTGCGAATTACGCTACACTATATACACCCATGGGTTCTTTTACAGCCCCAATAATAGATGGCTCAATATCAGTCACTGTCCCATATTACATTAATTTAAACTACCTGATCGCATTAATACTGGTAGTTGCAGTATTATCCCTAGCTGTGTTAGCGGTTAAAGTCATCGGAGGTAAAGGCAACAGGGATAATGGTGATGTAGTGATTGTTGTGGGAGATTAATACTGATCCCTTTCTCGCCTTTGAGCCCGCCTTTAGTGTGGGCTACTGAGTACCCTGCCTAGTGTTGGTTATTAATCCACTACCATGAAACCCACACAGTGAAGCCACCCACTATGAATGGTAAGGCTTGCCGTTTGCTTTACCAACCTTCCATTCTTTTCACCGCTTATAAGCACGGCACTTGGTAACCTCATTTCTAGGCCTAGACTAGAGGGACTATGATTGAAATGGTAACTCGCATTTTTATGTTTTTTGACTGCTGTAATGCAACATAACGCATAATCATAGGTTACGGATAACTTAACATTAGTAATATAGAGGTAGTACCCTAATCTGGGGGTAAAGTTTTTAAGCAAGAGGGGTATAGTGTACTTAAAAACCACATAAGAATGTAGCAATGAGAGCCCAAACCAATCCCCTCGCATTGGGAGGAGAAGTTCCCAAGTACGCGAGGGGGATTGGGGCAGCTGTATATGGGACTCATGTATACGGTAATTTATATGACTGCGACGAGGAGGTACTACGAGACGAGGTCAAGCTAACTAATATAGTTAAGGAGGCTGCCGAGAAGGCTAATGCGACGGTGGTTTCACTATTCTACTACAAGTTCACGCCAACAGGCGGGTTATCAGTGGTTGCTATTGTAGCGGAGTCGCACATATCAATACATACCTGGCCTGAGCACAAGTATGCTACCGTGGATGTCTACACCTGTGGATCACACACGGATCCCTTAACCGCCTTTGAGTACATTGCTGAGAAGCTTGGTGCTAAAAGGTATAGTGTCAATATAAGTGATAGGTCACTTTACGAGAATGAGGATGCTGGAGAGGATCCGAAGCCTTGAATGAAGCCCCACCCCCTGTTTAAAAAGAGTTAATATTTAAATTTTTTAAAGTAAAGACTTAACCAATGGGTATAGAGTTCCCACCCTACTTCCTAATGGCCTACACGGAGATAAGTAAGTTCATCGAGGAGGCTGTAAGTAAGATACGCCCGGACCAGGTTAATGAGTTTATAAATGAACTGGAGAGGCTTTATCATAGGGGTAATAAGGTGCTGGTGGTGGGGGCAGGTAGGTCTGGTTTAGTGGCTAGGGGCTTCGCCATGAGATTAATGCACCTCGGCTACAAGTCCTACGTCCTAGGGGAGACTATAACACCAAGCGTGGGGTCCAATGACCTCGTGGTCGCCATAAGCGGTAGTGGTACGACAAGCATCGTGGTCGCCGCCTCAGATGCGGCTAAGCGCATGATGGCTAAGGTGGTTGCGATCACCAGTTACCCAGACTCACCACTAGCCAAAATAGCGGATCTCGTCCTTGTAATACCAGGCAGAACTAAGATATCCAGGATTGATGACTACTTCGCCAGGCAAATCCTAGGTCTCCACGAACCATTGGCGCCACTAGGTACACTATTCGAGGACACGACAGCCGTATTTCTCGATGCAGTAATAGCGGAGTTAATGCATAGGTTAAATAAGACTGAGGAGGATTTGAGAAACATGCACGCTAACATAGAGGTCCCCTAGTAATGCTAATAAATGGCTCAATGCAATTAGACAAGTGGCTGTTTCACTTAGACTTGGCGATCTTGAGCTACTGAGCAAGTTGATAAACTCCACGCCAATGGACCTAACCAAGTTATTTAAGGCCAGGAAGAGGGATAACACATACATTATACCACTGCTTAGGGAACCCTGGGTACTTTCCATTGACCTAAATGACCAGTACAGCCTTGAATCTGGCAATGGGAGACTGAGCGTTGAGGGAGTTGATATTAAGGTTAATAATAGGCAGGCTAGGGTTGTTGCCGGCTTCCTGGCATCAAACGGCTACATATATGGGTCATACATTGGTGGTGGGGGTGCATTTAAATGCATGAGGATTAACATCAATACCCCCACGGGTCTAGCAGTACCGCTGAATAACATTATCTTTGAATCAACCCAGGCATACGTGAGTAGGTATGAGGGTAGGATTATAGTACCAAGGTGCACCCTATCCAGTAGTGCTGGCTTAACGACGAGTAAACTCATCTTTGCGGCGTTAAATGCACAGGCAATGGGTAATGTAACTGTCGAAATCTCTACCCTTAAGGTGTTATATTTATAGGTTAATCAACTTTTTAAATATAAATTCAACTAGGTAGACTATGGAGTCTGTAAGGAAGGTTGAACTAAGTACAAGCGGAAAGGTGATTGAGTCCCCATGTGGCCCAATAATACATGGACTGGAGGATGTGTTGATCAAGGTCACCTCGATAAGTGACATAGATGGTAGGAAGGGTATACTGTGGTATAGGGGGTATAGGATTGATGACCTAGCTAAGTACTCAAGCTTTGAGGAAACAGCATACCTAATACTGTACGGTAAACTACCCACTAGGAGTGAGTTATCCGAGTTTAGTGAAAGGCTAGCGACCAATAGGGACCTACCTGAGGAGGTTTACTCAATAATAAAGGTGCTGGCTGAGAGGAGGGTTCACCCAATGCTAGTCCTTGAATCAGCTATATCGGCGTTAGCGGGTTTCGACCCCAAGGCTGGGGATTTAAGCAAGGATGCCTTATACGAGCAGGCGATTAGATTGGCCGCCGTGTTCCCAACGATAATAGCCGCCCACTACAGGTTCAGTAGGGGGTTGGGGTTAGTTAAGCCGAGGAGGGATCTTAGCCAGGCCGCCAACTTCCTCTACATGATGTTCGGCACTGAGCCGGACGACATTTCAACTAGGGCAATAGACCTGTACCTAATCCTCCACATTGACCACGAGGTCCCGGCTTCAACATTCGCAACCCACGTGGCCATATCCACGTGGACAGACCTATACTCAGCCATAGTAGCTGGTATAGCCGCCTTAAAGGGTCCACTTCACGGTGGTGCCAATGAGGCTGCCATGAAGCAGTACCTTGAGATAGGTAACCCAGACAATGCGAGACCATATGTTGAGAAGCTGCTGGCCGAGGGTAAAAGAGTCATGGGTGTTGGGCATAGGGTCTATAAGACGTATGATCCCAGGGCTAGGATATACAAAGAGCTTGTTAGGGAGTTGAGCGAGAGGAAGGGTAACATGACCTACTACAGGATAGCCGAGGAGGTTGAGAAGGTTGTCCTAGAGAGACTTGGGCCTAAGGGGCTTTACCCCAACATAGACTTCTGGAGCGGCATAGCAATGTACCTACTTGGCATACCGTACGAGTACTACACACCAATATTTGCGATGTCTAGGGTGGTTGGCTGGGTTGCCCATGCAATAGAGTACCTAGGGGAGCACAGGTTGTTTAGGCCGAGGGCATGCTACGTTGGGCCTCATGACGTGCAGTATGTTCCGATAGATCAAAGGAAGTGAAGCGAGAACTAAAGATAGCCGCTTAAAACTGTGCCTTTCTCTGTTTTAAGAACTCCCTAAATATGTCTGTTTCTGTGTATATTTCCTCGTAGCCATCATTAACGCTCTTGAACTTGATGTACTCCATCCAAAGATTCCTGTGATGCTCATCATACTTGCTCTTAAGCCTAACGTGCTTAAGTAGCGAGAGAGTGTTTTGGTAGTCCCTTCCGCAGACTGGGCACCTAACCATACTACTTCACTTCACCCTTCCTCATCTTAATTATCCTAAGATTACCGTTCTCATCAAAGTCGTATTTTACAACGTACTCGGCCTCATCATCCCACTGGGGTGGTTGGGCCATGTCCTCTGGCTTAAATATGGTAGACTCTAGGTTAGGGAAGGCACCATCACTTATTGTTGTCCCATATAGTGACCCAACTGGACAGGCATCAACGCAGAAGTGGCACAGTATGCACTGCTCGTACCTTATCCCCGGGTAAAATTTACCATTAGGTGCCCTGTACATGAATATTGCATTGACTGGGCATGCCCAGGCGCATTGGAAACATGATATGCACTTCTCAATGTCATTAACTATGAAGCCCCTAAACCTATCAACAACCCACCTCCTCTCCCTAGGGTACTGTATAGTGAACCTAGTGGGCTTAACGAACTCCTTAACCCCAACAGCCAGTGCGCTTAAGTGCCCGGTTACTGGGTTAACCTTGGGTTGAGTAACCTTCTTAGCCATATTAAACCACCGGTAGCACAAGCCTAATAACTATACTCCATATAACACTTACCACTGACAGAATAAGTAGCGTACGCCATCCCATTCTTAAGGCTTGGTCGAGCCTATAGTTGGGGTATACAGCCCTAAGGAACGAGAAGAACATCATGACCAGGAACACCCTAACCCCCAGCCATAGTGGTGCTGATAAGTCACCGAGGGGTCCTATGTATGGTCCACTCCAGCCACCGAGGAATAATATTGAGAGCAGCAGGGTCATTACATAGGTCTTCTCGTAACTCATGGTCATTGTTAATCCAAATATTAACCCACCGTACTCGGTGAATGGGCCAACCACTATATCCGTGTCATTCTCAACTATATCGAATGGGAACCTTGATGATGCCATGGCTGTGGTTACCACAGCGACTATGAAGGCTATTGGGTTAAGTATTGCCCCAGGTATATAATGCGTAACCTGCTCATTAACCATCATGAAGGGATCAGCTGTACCAAACAGAATTATCATGGCCACCACCGACAGCATGAATGGTATTTCGTAGGCCGCGTACATGAATGCCTCCCTAACTGTACCTATGTAGGCCCACTTATCCGTTGACGCCCAACCAGTGACAATAATCACAACGTTGAATATTGATATAAGCACAGCCGCAATTAAGATATTGTAACCTGTATTTATAGCGTAGACATTGGGCCCAGCCGGTATGAACAGCACAGGCAGTAGCGCAAATATGAACCCGAATATGGGCATGTGTATGAAGTAGGCGGTGTCAGCCTCCTGGTGTATTATAATCTCCTGGAGTGTATACCTTATTAGGTCGCTTATCGGTTGAATAACACCACCAAGTCTCTTAGATATTTCAAGTGGCCCATACCTCCACTGAACCCTGGCGGCCGCCTTCCTCTCCCACCATATTACGAATATCAACGGTATGAACAAGCCGATTAGCCCTGGGACAAACCACACGGCAAATATGGGTGTCCACAGTAGGAAGTTCACTATTGGCCCAATGACAGGTATCTTAAGTAGGAAGTTTATGAGAGGCTCCAGGAACGGTATCTGCACCATAGGCTCCAGGTAACCCATGGTTAGGTCGCTTAATCTTATGTATTTAAAGATTAGCCCTTTACCTTACGCAAAGGTTCCGGTTCCCACAATAGAAAGGGTTAATAAAGCGGTTGAGTTAGCTTATCGAAATGAGTAATGATGATTTTGTGGTTAGGTTAGTTAACGTGAGTAAGAGGTACTACATATCCGAGTCTGTGTATGTTGATGCATTGATTAACGTCAACCTAAGCATACATAGAGGTGAGGTAGTCATTATAATGGGCCCTAGTGGTTCAGGTAAGTCAACACTTCTCAACATAATAGGGATGCTTGACAGGCCAACCAATGGTAGGGTTTACCTAGACGGCGTGGATGTTACAGATATGAGCGAGGGTGAGTTAGCTAAGTTTAGGCTATTTAAGGTTGGGTTCCTGTTTCAGCAATACAACCTGATACAGAACCTAACAGCCCTTGAAAACGTCATGATGCCCATGATAATGAGCGGCTTATACGATAGATCAATGGCTGAGGCCAAGGCTAGGTACCTATTGGAGCTGGTTAGGTTAACCCCATACGCCACTCACTTCCCCAATCAACTGTCGGGTGGCCAACAGCAGATGGTTGCCCTAGCTAGGGCTTTAGCACTAAACCCAAGCTTCATAATAATGGACGAACCCACAGGCGCCCTGGACCCGGTTAGCGCATCAAGGTTACTGGCCCTAATAAACGTGCTTAATAGAGCCATCGGCGTAACAATGATAATAGCCACCCATAACCCCGACGTCGCCCAGGTGGGTAGTAGGGTGCTTAACATTAGGGGTGGTAGAATCTACGAGTCAGGTGTTGTGGAGAGGATAAACATAGGTAGCGTCAACGTTAAGGACATGGTTAAGGCTTACGTGGAGGGGCTTAAAATAGATTTATTAGCTAGGAAGAGCAGTAGATTAGCAGATGATGTACATAGGATTGAGCAGGAAATATCGAGGCTTGAGGAGATTACCAACGGCTAGCCCACCGGTTAAGGTGTTGAAGCTGGGGTTAGTGTTGGTAGCCTTGGTGGCGCTAGTGGCTGTTCATACGGCTAATGCCTCAAGCCCCCTATCAGTAACCTACACAATCAACTTCATTAACTACTACACAAGCAGTGGCGTTAAGTCGTACGTAGTCTACAGTGTTAACCTGGTTAATGAGAATGCATCAGCGGTGAAGGTGACTGTGGGTTTTAAACTGCCACCATACTCAACAATAGTATATGCGTCAAATGGATACTTCATGAAGGGTTATAACGTGTACTGGAACGTCAGCATTAACCCATTTGAAACGGTTACACTTAACGTCGAGTTCCAGAATCCATTAATCAGCGGCTACATAATCAACTTCAACTACCTAATCAACGGGTCCGCTGGGTTAAGCCAGGTAATTAACGGGAGTTCAGGCATTAGGCTCACTCTGTTGGTCAATGCATCAAACATACTGGGGCTACCACTAACGTATAACGCATACTTACCCCTCCAAAACAACGTCAACTTCTACTACTCACCCCCACCAACTGGTCTAGTTAGTATAGGTACTGGGGATTACGTGTACTGGTCCGGTGAGATACCCATGAATGGTTCCATTGGGTTGAACATAACGTTCATAACCACTGGTTCAGGCAATTGGAGCGCCATTAACCTAGGTACATTAACCCTATCATCGTCGATAGACCTATACTACTACCTAAGCTACCTCAGCACTGTGATTAACCAGTTAAACGCCACCATGCTGAGGCTCAACAATATACCTTACATAAGGCCAATAAGCGGTAACGCAACCATACTCCTCAATGACCTATATCAATTATCATACCTGCTAAACACGACCGCCGCCCTGTATAGGCAGTCAGCCTACTACATTAACTCAACAAGGGTAATTGAGAGTCTACTTCTACTCCAGGTTTATGAGGTTGACTACGCGTTAAGGGCTGAGTACGGTGTCCTAGGTAAGCTCAACTCGACGATACCGATGGTTTCGACGTCACTTAGGCAAATAATGAGTAACCTAACCCAACTCAATAACGAGATCATTAACCTCCAGTATGAGGTCATTTCAGATGTGGTGTACGCCTATGGGGAGATTGAGCAGTACAACCTCACATTAATGGAACTGATACCGATACTGAACACTGCCAATGGGACACTGGCCGGGTTCTACCAATACCTTGGCTACGTTCAAGGCAATTTAACCAACCTGTATAATGAAATTAATTCACTCGACATTAATGGCAAGGTTAAGGCTGATGTACTGGGTAAGTTAAGTAAGTTAATTAACGATGTGGAGGCCATGAGGGAGACCGTGCTTAAGCTTGAGGGTTACGTCAGTGAGGCTGAGATGGGGGTGGTGGCGGCTAGTAGGCAGTTAAGTGAAGTGGCATATCAATTAAACACTAGGGGAACTGCAATAGTGGTGACCTTAACCAACATAAGTAATACACTTGTTAAGACTAATCAAAGCGTATACTCACTTTACATCGCATTAAACTACCTGGGCAATGTCCTTAATTCAACCACCACAACTCTCAACTCAACGTTGGGTAAGCTTAATGAGGCCTTATCAGTACCCACGTCACTTTACGGCAACTTAACAGGCATAATAAATGGTCTCCTACTAACCAGCAGTCAACTTCAAAATGCATCAATGAGACTCATGAACATTTACTTCAACGTTACTGGACAGTACATACTGTTCAGCACAGCAATTAACCAAAGCCTGCAATACCAGAGGGCTAGCGTGCTAGGTGAACTGTATAGGTACGAGGCGTATTACGGGGTGGCTAGGGGAATGTATAACCAGTACCTCAGTAACCTCATAATTAACGCATCACCCACACCCACGGTTGACATTATAGTTGAGCAGACCAGCATTGTTAACCTACCGATAATACTCAACACCAAGTACATATCCATGGTCCTATCAAACATAACAAGCATTAGCCCCAGCACCACCAGTGGACGTGATTCAAACAGGGTGAGCAGTGGTTTGGGGCTTTATGCATCAGCGGCGGCTGCCCTTGCACTTGCCACTGGCCTTATCCTCAATAAGCGTAAGTACATCACCGGCAACGCTACCTATAGGCCTTGAGGCATCGATAATGGGGTAACCACGCTCCTCAGCCCTCCTTAGGTAAATCTCCTGCACCCTCATTAGTAGGTTGAGACTCCTCTCGAAGTACTCCAACGTACCCCTACTGGTCAACCTCTCCCTAATTACGGCTAGGGGTGCATTGAGTATTATCACTAGGTCTGGTTCAGGAACCATGGAGTTCACCCTAAGTATCCAGTCAATGGGCACACCCTGAGCACCCTGGTACGCCACTGAGGACTCTATGTAGCGCTCAGTGATGACGATGAACCCATCCCGCAGCCCAGGTTTAATAACTGTGTTGAAGTGGATAATCCTATCTGCGGCGAAGAGCAGTGCCAGGGCGCTTGGCTCAACCTCAACCTCCCCAGTCAACACATTACCCCTTATGAACCTCCCAACTGCGCCATCACTCGGTTCACTTGTGACGAGAACCATGTAGCCCAACCCCCTTAACACGTCGGCAACACGCCTAATGACAGTTGACTTACCAACCCCATCAATCCCCTCAACATCAACGAAAAGGCACATACGGTTCAAAATAGCGTAAGGTGACTGGGATTTTTAAGCAAAGGGCATTCAACTATTAGGCTACTTGAGTTATATTCGCAATACGTTACGGTTAATCTGCATGGAGTGAGGGCATCAAGGAATACTGGTTTTACGTAACGTTACCTTAACGTGAACCTACTCGGGTGGTATTTCTTCGTAAACGAGGCTCAGTGGTATACCCTGCCTACCCCTAATGTAGCTTGCCAGTGCGAAAACCAGCAAACCCGCCACGAATATCACGGCTGACTCAGCCAGTAGTTGAATAGGGTTACCCGTTATGGAGAGGTAGTACTGCGGCTGGGTGAGCCAGTAGTAGGCGAATACGAGCAGAAACACTAAGTATATCGCCGTCAACGCGGTCAACAGTGGTCTATTGGCATTGAGTTTAACAACACCCCTAATGTACATGACTAGGGCAAGCAGCACGGCTACTATGAACGTGAAGACGAGGAGTATCAACGCATCCAGGTCTATGGCGTAGGATAAAGCTGCGCTAAAGGGGGTTAGGGCCAGGATGTACATTAGGGTCACGGTAACCGCCAAGTCAAATAGATGGGCGGCGATGGGTGAATGGGTCCTTGGGTGGACATAGGAGAAGAACTCGGGCAGGACTCTATCCATGGAGAAGGCCAATAGGTACCTTGACACTTGGATTATCACCCCGGTGACTGGGGCTATATACCAGAGCACTGAGGAGTAGGCCAGGGCTACGGCTATTGGCGTGCGCAGTAAAGCCAAGTCAGCCCCGGGGTTTATGAGGATGTAACCATTGTCAACACCGTTAGCATTCATGTAACCGGCGCCTACGTAGAAACTGAACCCAAAGGCGTGGATGAATGAGGCTATGAAGGCTGTGAAGAATAAGCCACCCATTATGAACATGCCCAAGACTCCAAGGATGGCTGTTACCCTATCCCTCCTAATCTCCCCACCTATGGTGGCTGGGAAGTTTACGTAAGCCCACACAGCGGTGGTGAAGGCAGACATGCCAAGGACACCATATAACCCACCCATGGGGGTTGCTTTACCTGCGTAGGTTAATGCCTCACTGTACACTGAACCCAGGGCAGACTTCACCACGCTATGGGACAATGCGGCTACGTAAACAGCTGAGGCTATGAAGGTTGATAGGGCTACCGCCGATATAACCATGAACATTGTTAGGCCAGCCCTAGCCGACGCTACGTTGACTAGTATCAATACTGCCACCAGGGCCACGGCTACGGCGAATTCATACTCAGGTTTAAGGATTAACCCAGCCCATGGGTTACCCAAGACCTTCATAACCATGCCCAACTGCCCCACGGCAAAGTAGACTAGGACGGCGTCATAGAGCATTTCACCCACGGTGAAGTTGAACCAAGCCGCAAAGCCCATGGGTGGGTTCAACCTGGAGAAGTACACGTAATCCCCACCAGTCCTCGGGTATTGCCTAGTGATTAGGTACCACATGAACACGCCTGGTATGAACATGAGCCAGGAGGCGAATAGGGCAATGATGGCGGCTTCACCACCGCCGTAGAGGTAAAGCCCAGTCAGATAGACGAAGGGGACCACTAGGAAGCCGTTGTAACCCATGCTGGTTAAGAGAGCCTTAAGTGGTCCAACCTCCCTGACAAGCCCAGTGCTCTCCCTAGTGAAGAGGCTCATAGACCGACACCGTTGAGGAAGGCCTCAACCGCATCACTAACCTTAACCCTATACCCAGCGTCATTTAAGGCCTTGGCTAGGGCAACAACGGCATTAGTCATCATGTTCAGCGACGCTGTGTAGCCCATGTGGCCAATCCTAAGCACCCTACCCTTAAGTGGCCCCCAGGAGCCCGCTATGAGGACCCCGTATTTAAAGGCACCTTCCCTAACCTTAGCCTCACTGATGCCATCTGGCGTGTAGAATGCTGTCACGGTTGGGCTTGAGTACTCCTCTGATTCGGGCACTAGCCTAAGTCCCATCACCTCAACGGCGTTCACAACACCACGTGATATCGCCCTATGCCTAGCGTAAACGTTGCTTAACCCCTCCTCCTCAATCATCCTAAGGGACTCGAGGAGCCCATTGATTAGTGGCTCACTGTGGGTGTATGGGAACTCCATCCTCTCGACAACATCCCTCCAAAGCCTAATGTTTAGGTAAAAGCCCCTGTAGCTAACCTTCTCCATGCGTTCCCAGGCCTCATCACTAACCGCCAGTATTGTCAACCCTGAAGGTAAGTTAAGCACCTTTTGGCTCCCACCAATAACCACGTCCACACCCCAAGAGACATTAACCTCAGTGCCACCCATTGATGAGACTGCGTCGACGATTAGCAGCTTACCCTCAGACTTAACCACGGCGGCTATGTCCTTAAGGTTATTTAACGTTCCACTGGGTGTCTCACAGTGGACCATGGTGACCAACTCAGCTTCCCTAGCCTCACTCCTCAAGAATGCCTTAACCTTATCTGGGTCAAGTACCTTACCATAATCAACCTTATGGATTATGGGCACGCCGCCATATGAGGCCACTAGGTCTGCGAAGGCGTCCCCGAATACGCCGTTGCTTAAAACGGCAACCTTATTCCCGTTAATAGTTAGGTTAGCCACGGCAGCCTCAAGACCACTCATGGCTTCGCCAACCCAAACAACAACATTACCCTTACTGGTACCCAGCATCCTGGCGAGCATTACCCTGACCTCATCGTAACGCTTGAAGAAGTCTGGGTCAAGGTCAGGATTAGTTGGGCGTCTCGCTAACGCCAACAGAACCCTATGGGGAATTTCAGTGGGTCCCGGGGTCGCTATGAGCGTATCCGTTGTTAGCATTACTGTGGTTACTGAGTGGTGGTGTTAAGGATTGTTTAACGTTAAACAAGGCTCAAATAGGGACGGTTAACGCTGGTATTCATTAGCTGTTTCATTGCCGTTAGCCCTTTAATTCGATTTTGTAGATTTTCAAAGGTTCACTGGCCTTATCATCAATGTACACGTAGAATATTAATGAACCTGGCGCAATATACCTAACGTCATCTATGGTCATCTCAACCCTATCACTAGGCAGCTTAACCCCAGCCACCCTAAGGGCTAATGCCACCTCCCTACTGTTAACCATGTTGAAGATCTTCATACCCTGGGCCACGTAATCGTTGAATTCGTTAACGAATACCTTAAGGGGCACCTCGGTGAATTTAACTAAAGCTACCTCGCTGTCAGTTAATACAGCTGGCGTAAACCAGTCCATTACTATCACCCTACCTGCCTCTTTACTGGGTCTCTTCTGCCTCTCCTCAAGTAGCATTAGCCAAATATTCCCTAGTTACTTAAAAGTTTTAAGTGGGGCAACTCATGGGTACTTATGGGAAATATCGCATCGCTTTTATAATTATGAATATAGTGCACTCGGTATATTGTTGTAAATAAAATTTATAGGAGCCTATTCATCTATGGGGCTAATGACTACCCCAGAGGTCTCCCTGAGCCTACCCATAGTAATACCATTAATTGGGTTAGCCTACGCCCTATACAACGTACACTGGGTCCTTTCAAGGCGCGTGGATAATGAAAAACTGAGTGAGCTAAGCGACCTGATAGCTAAGGGTGCCGAGACATTCCTTAAGAGGGAATATAGTCTCATTCTCCCAACGGGTGTCGCACTCATGGTGATTATAGGCTTCGTTTACTACGCAATATTCCACTCTGCATCACTGGCAGCCTACGCAGTACTCTCATTCGCACTGGGTGCCCTTGGTAGTGGGTTAGCAGGCTACGTGGGCATGTACGTAACCACGAGAAGCTCCTCCAGGACAGCTACAGCGGCTAGGAGGGGCATTGGTGAGGCACTTAAGGTTTCATTCAGGGCTGGGAGCGTCATGGGTGTTATGCTGGCTAGCGTGGCTGTGTTGACCGTGTCCTCGCTTTACGTAGTGTACTCAGCGTTAACTAGGGATTGGGCGATTACACTGGCGCCTGTGGCACTTGGCGCCAGCTTAATGTCACTCTTCATCAGGGTGGCTGGGGGCATCTACACTAAGGCCGCTGACTGGGGCGCAGACATGGTTGGTAAGGTCGAGTCCAACATACCTGAAGATGATCCAAGGAACCCCGGCGTAATAGCTGATAATGTTGGTGATAACGTGGGTGATGTAGCCGGTATGGCCAGTGACGTGTATGAGAGTTTCATAGTGGTGTTAACCGGAACATTAATACTCATATCCGTCTTTAACATGCCTGAGGCATTGGCCTCACTAACCCTTGCACTCACCTCACTGGTGCTCCTAGCCACTTTACTTGGGGTTCAGGTGGTTAGGGGTGATGTTAAGGGTGAGGACTTGGCCTCAGCCTCAATGAGGAAGCTTGGCAATGCCCTAACGGCGACCGTGTTAATCGGCTCAGCACTCACCATAGGCTACTCACTAGTCTCACTAAGGAATACACTTGAGGCCATTGCGTCATCGCTAAGCGTGGTGATGGGGTTCATAACCGCCGTGGCTGTGCTTTACGTTACTCAGTACTTCACCCATTACACCTACAGCCCAGTTAAGGATATTGCAAGGCAAGCCGTCTTCTCGGCATCAAACGTGATAGTAACCGGGTATTCGTACGGCCTACTAAGCGCCGCGCCAATAATAGCCATAGTCGCCCTGGCCCTTGGGGCATCATTTTACCTAGGCTACTCTTACATACCTACCTCAATGCCCATTGAGGGTGGAGTCATGGGTACCGCATTAGCATCAGTGGGCCTACTTAGCCTAGCTGGCGTTGTCATATCCCTCGACTCTTATGGGCCTGTTAGCGATAATGCAAATGGCCTGGCGGAGATGGCTGGCCTAGGTGGTGAGGTGAGGAGAGTTACCGATGCCCTTGATGCCATAGGCAACACGTATAAGGCAACCACCAAGGGCTACGCCATAGCTAGCGCTGGGTTGGCGGCCTTAGTGCTCTTCATAGGCTTCATCTACGAGGTGTTGAGTTACAACAACCCTAACACTGATGTATTGAGCACTGCGTTAAGCTACCTCAGTATAGTTAACCCGATGTTGCTGGTCGGCATACTAATAGGCGCGATACTGGTTTACGTTTTCTCATCAAGGCTCCTCATAGCTGTGGGTAAGGCCGCATCAGAGCTGGTGGAGGAGATTAGGAGGCAGTTCAGTACCAGGAAAATACTTGAGGGCTTGGAGAAGCCGGACTACAATAAGGCTATTGACATAGTTACACACCACGCATTGAGGGAATTCATGGCGCCCGCACTGTTAGCCGTTGCCATACCGGTCATTGTTGGTTTAACCTTGGGTTGGGTGGCCCTTGCGGGCCTAATACTAGGCACCATTATAGTTGGCCTCCCCAGGGCCCTCCTGATGGCTAATGCAGGTGGCGCCTGGGACAATGCCAAGAAGTTTATTGAAGCTGAACTTGACCCTGGGCTTGGGGGTAAGGGTAGCATTGCCCATAAGAACGCTGTGATTGGTGACGTCGTTGGTGACCCATTTAAGGACACGGCAGGCCCATCATTAAACCCATTGATAAAGGTTGTGAACACCGTATCCATAGTATTTGCCCCAGCAGTAGCCCTAATGAGCACCATGAATCCGCTAACCCACCTAGGCTACCTGATACTGCTAGCCATCAGCCTTATTTAAATCATGCAAAGTAATCTGGTATTGTTTGCCTAGATGTTTCCATTACCTTAGGGGTAAGGTTATGCTGCATGTTGATCAAACTTAGGGTAATGCATTTTAACACTACCCTTGTGTTTGGCCCATGGATACTAGGATAAGTAGGCTAAGCATTAGGAGGGTTTTCACGGGTAGGGGTGACTTAACGGTTGAAGTTGAGGTTTACCTTGAGGGTGGCTGGGGTAGGGCAATTGCACCCGCTGGGGCTTCGAGGGGTAGGCATGAGGTTAAGTACTTCCCGGATGAGGGTGTTGAGGCCGCTATTGACGCCTTCAATAGGTGGGTTGAGCCAAGCCTCATAGGCATGGATGCGTCTAACCAGGTGGCGGTGGATAAGAAGCTTGAGGAGGTTGACGGCACCTGGGACTTCTCAAAGATAGGTGGCGCCGTGGCCGTGGCCACATCAATGGCTAACGTGGTTGCCGTTGCCAACGCCAAGGGCCTGTGGCCATATCAAGTGATCGGTGGCTCACTGGCAAATACAATACCCTACCCCCTGGGTAACACCATAGGTGGTGGTAAGCATAGCAGGGGTCTTGGGCCAGATTACCAGGAATTCCTAGTGCTACCCTACGGCGCCCCAGATATATACACGGCGATATACGCAAACATGGAGGTGCATAGGGAGGTTGGTAGGCTACTGGCCAAGGAGGACCCAACCTTCGCTGGGGGTAAGAATGATGAGGGTGCCTGGACCGCCAAGATATCCGCGGACAAGGCGCTTGAGGTACTAACAGAGGCCGTTAAGTCAGTCTCAAAGAGGCTTGGTATTGAGATAGGCATAGGTATTGATGCAGCCGCCTCAAGCATGTGGAACGGTAAAGCCTACGTATACGCTAATGAAGGTAGGGAGCTTGGTCCAAGGGAGCACTTTGAAAGAATTAAGAGCATAATTGAGAGGTATAACTTAATCTACGTTGAGGACCCATTCCACGAGGAGGACTTCCAATCCTTCGCCGAGTTAACGGCGTTGTTCAGGGATAGGTTAATAGTCGGTGACGACCTATTCACCACAAACCCAGACAGATTAGCCATTGGCATAAGGGAGAAGGCCGCCAACGCAGTCTTGGTTAAGGTTGATCAAATAGGCACGGTGACCAGGGCCCATGAAACCGTTAAGCTCGCCCTCAGCAACAATTACAGGATAGTGGTGTCTCACAGGTCTGGGGACACTGAAAGTGGCCTACTGGCCCACATAGCCGTTGGCTTCGGGTCGCCAATAATCAAGACCGGTATAATGGGTGGGGAGCGCGTGGCTAAGGCTAATGAACTGCTTAGGATATGGGATCACTTAGGTGGAGCAGCTAAGATGGCTAAAATTAAGTAATGTTTTTAACTAAGAATAGGAATTAGCACCCATGTCTAGTAGGAGAGTGGTTACGGTTAAGTATGATGCTAAGGGTGAGCACTTCGAAATACTCGTTGACCCCGATTACGCACTCGACTTTAAGCTAGGTAAGCCGATAGGCTTAGATAAGGTGCTGATAACGGACACGGTCTTTAGGGACTCTAAGAGGGGGTTGAGGGCGTCTGAGATAGCCCTTAAGAAGGTCTTCGGAACCACGGACCATAGGAAGGCGGCCGAGATAATACTTAGGAACGCCGAGATACCCCTAACCTCCGAGCAGAGGAGGAGGCTCATTGAGGATAAGAGAAGGCAGATAATTGAGTGGATTAGTAGGAATTGCATAGACGCAAGGACCAAGGCCCCCCTACCACCCCAAAGGGTTGAGTTAGCCCTAAACAGCGTCAATGCCACCATAGACCCGTTTAAGGATGTTGAGGAGCAGGTGAACGACATACTTAAGGCTATTCAAAGGGTCATACCGGTGAAGGTGGCTGTGGCCACCCTTGAAATCACCGTGGGACCTGAGTACAGTCAAAGGGTTAAGTCAACGCTCGCCAGGATGGGGAGGGTTGTTAAGGAGCAGTACGATGAGTCAGGTAACCTAACTCTTCAATTGGAGATACCGGCGGGGCTGCAGGATACAGTGATAGGTAAGGTCAATGAAATAACCCATGGTGAGGGGGAGGTTAAACTACTGGGTATCTCAACCTGATTCTGAAATGGTTTATAAAACGGCTGGTCAAAACTGCGTTAGTGTCGGTAAGTAGATTTGACATAACCCCCATTAGGATATACGGAACCGCCAGCGTGGGGGTTTACATGGCCGCTAATGATGAGTACGCCTTAATCCCAGCTGACTCACCGGAGAAGGTTGATAGGCATGTTGAGGATACCTTGAAGGTTAAGGTGATTAAGTTGACGGTGGGTAGGTCACCGCTACTAGGAGTCTTCACGGTAATGAACAATAGTGGGGTGCTGGTGCCGTCAATAATTAGGGATGAGGAACTTGAACAGTTAAGGAAGTCCCTTGGCGACTTAAACGTGGCGGTCCTCCCATCAAGGTACACAGCAATAGCCAACCTAATACTCGTCAACAATAAGAGGGGGGTAGTGTCGCCAATAGTTGAGAGGGAGTACCTCAACATTGTTAGGGATAACCTAAACATTGAACTTGAGGTTAGGGATATTAGGGGCCTTTACATAGTCGGCTCCCTAGCCGTAATCAACGACAGGGGTATCCTAGTCTCACCAGAGGTCGACGAGGAAGACATCAACTTCCTCAAGGGCTTCTTCGGCGTAAGGATAGGCGTGGGCACTGTGAATAGGGGTATTAGCCTAATCAGAAGCGGTATAGTCGCCAATAACAAGGGCGCGGTGGTTGGCGACTCAACCACGGGCTTCGAAATGATGAGGATAACCGAGGTTCTAGGGTAAGCTGACCCCTTCCTCGCCCTGAGAGACGAGGGCTCCCTGAGCTACTGGATACCTCAGCTAGGCTTCATAAATCCACCATAAGACCCATGCGGTGAGGACACCACGCTATGAATGGCGAGGTTTGCTGTTTACTTCATCAGGACGCCCATTAATCGTCATCAACTCCGGTTACCGTCGTCTCATCATCTTAAAACCGCGAACCTTCACCATTCAAGTCTGGTTAAGATATTATAAACCTTAACCCTGATAATTAACTAAGGCAACCACAGGACCCACGCCACCTTGTACATTACTACTCAGCCTTAATGATGAGCATCGCCATGAATTTGCTTTATATAGAGGCTCACCCAGTGGTGAATTGGAAAGCCCGTGCTTGGTAAGAAGGCCCTCAATGCACTGGACCTGGTTGCGATAGCATCAGAGCTTAACCCAGTGGTAGGTGGTGGTAGGGTTATTAGGGTTTATAGGCTTGGTGACTCGCACTACTTCAAGGTAAGGACCAGCACGGACATAGTGTACCTCGTGGCTAACCCGAGGAGGTTTAGCCAAACCTGGAGGATACCCCAGGGCCTATCACCAAGCCCACTGAGGAGGCTAGTGGAGGGCTGTGTTGTGAATGGTATTGAAGCCAACTTGGATAGGGTCATAAGCATGGTTATGAACTGCGGTAAACTCACCTTTGAGCTAATACCACCGTTCAACATAATCTTCACGGTTAATAACATAGTTAAATGGGTTCTACATGAGTATAGGGGGAAGGATAGGGAGGTTAAGGTTGGGTTAACTTACATTGAACCACCAAGGAGGTTCCTCGACCCAAGGTTCTTCGATAACCTGCTCAAGGTGGCTGAGGAGTCGGGTCTAAGCGTGGAGTCGTTGTCAAGGGGACTTGGCCTCGGCGTGGACTGGGCCAGGGAGGTTTGCAGTAGGTCTGGGTGCAGCGACTTGGCTTCAACGTGGTTCAGCATTAGGGGTATACTCGAGGCCCTTCACCTCGGTAGACTTAAACCAACTATATACCTGAACACCCCATACGTATCACCACTACCACTTGTCTCAATCAATGGTGAGTTTAGGGAGGTGGCCAGCTTCAATAAGGCCGTGGATGAATACTTCAGCGCCATTGAGGTGGAGAAGGCAGCTGAGGACAAGGTTAAGGATTACGAGGAGGAGGCGGCTAGGCTTGAATCATCGGTGAGGGAGCTTGAGGAATCCATAGGCAAATACATGACCGAGGCAAGTGAGTTTAGGAGGAGGGGTGAGTTAATCATGAGTAGGCTTTATGAACTTAATGAACTCCACGGCGAATTACTCAACCTGTACGCTAAAAGTAAGGACACATTCAAGTCCAACGTCAAGGGCATGGTGCACGGCGACATCAAGGTTATTGACTACGACCCATTGAGGAAGGCGATTAAGGTCATGGTTAATGACACTGAGGTTGAATTGAACCTGGGTGAGAAGCCGAGCGAGACGGCAACTAGGTACTTTAATGAGGCTAAGAGGCTTGAGAAGAAAGCGAAGGCAGCCGAGGATAAGTTGAATGAGTTGAGGAGTAGGATAGATGAATTGAGGAGTAGGGCTAGGGAGGAGAGCGAGGAGGCTAAGGCAAACGTAAGGTTCATTGCAAGTAGGGAGTGGTTTGAGAGGTTTAGGTGGTTCATAACCAGCGGTGGCTTACCGGTGTTAGCGGGCAAAGATGCCAATCAGAATGAAACCCTCGTCAAGAGGTACATGAATCCATGGGACGTGTTCCTCCACGCAGACATCCAAGGGGGCCCAGTTACAATCATTAAGGTTAGTAAGGGCCAGGAGGTTAAGCAGGCGGACTTGGCTGAGGCATCGCAGTACGCCGCTGCCTACTCTAAGGCGTGGAAGCTTGGGGCTAATTCAATAGACGTCTACTACGCCAAGGGTGAGCAGGTTAGTAAGAGGGCTCCAAGCGGTGAGTACGTATCCAAGGGTGGCTTCATGGTCTACGGCCAGAGGGGTTGGGTTAGGGGGGTGGAGTTAGTGATTGGCGTGGGCATTAGGATTGATAATGAAGCCGTCAGATTGGTCTCAGCCCCACCAGGTGCAATTAATTCACTCGCCAACTACTACATCATACTTAAGCCGGGTAATGTTGAGAGGAGCAAGGTGGCCAGTGACATTAAGGAGCTGCTAATGGGCAAACACCCAGCGGCCAGGCAGATACCGGTGGAGCACATCATGGAGCATGTACCAGGCCCCTCAACGATAATAAGCGTGGGTGTGGGTAACCCGGTGGATTGGGGTAGGGTTAAGGAGGTTTTTAACAGGATTGCCGGTTAAGCCGCCTTAAAGGGCCTTATCAGCAGGTCCCTATTCAACTCCACGCCAAAACCAGGCCTCCTACTTAACCTAACCTTACCGTTCTGGGGCACCGGCTCATCCTTAAGCAGTGGGTGGAATTGTGGGGTGACCTCCGTGGCGTCAGGTGAGGTAACTATGTACTCTGCGAATGGGCTATTAACCCTGGTTATTATGAAGTGGTAGCCGAACACGCTCGAGCCATGTGGAATAACCCAGGCACCGTAGGCCTCGGCTAGGGCAGCTATCTTAATCATTGGCGTTATTCCACCAACCCAAGTAACATCAGGCTGGATAACATTAACCCTACCAACCTCCAAAAGCAACCTGAAGCCGTGGATCGTCGACTCATGTTCACCACTGGCAACCAACGTTGGTGGGGCTACGTTGGCTAACGCGCCATAGGACCAGTAGTCGTCAGGTATGAAGGGTTCCTCAATCCAGAATAACCCAAGGGGCTTAAGCTCACTGAGCAGCCTCTGGGCGTAGGGTAGGTCTAGGCTCATCCAGCAGTCGTACATTAAGAGGAAGTCATCCCCAACCTTCTCCCTAGCCTCCTTAAAGATCCTCACGTTATCCCTCAAACCCTCAACCCCATCCGCCGGGCCATGGACGAGGGGCAGTTTACCACCTATGAAGCCCAGTCTCTTTGCCACATCAGGCCTTGGGCCTGTGGCGTAGAACACTAGCTCATCCCTAACGGGCCCACCCAATAGGTCATACACTGGGAGACCCCTAACCTTACCCATGAGGTCCCATAGGGCTAGGTCGACGGCTGAAATGGCGTTCATCACAATGCCCCTCCTACCGTAGAATATGGTTGCCTTAAACATCTGATCCCAGGTCTTCTCAACCTCACCAACGTACTTACCAACCACAAACCTGGATAGGTGGTTCTCAATTATCCACGCCGCCGGGTAACCACCGGTGCTAACCCCAAACCCAACCTCGCCGTCACTGGTCTCAACCTCAACAACCACAGAGCCCAGTACATTCAAGCCCCAGGAGGCCCTGCTGGCCCTGTACTCAGGGTAAATCGATATGGGTGTGGCTATGTAGCCGAGTATCCAATGTCCACTTGACTGGTCGTGGTAATCCGCTCCACCACCCTTAACCACGTAGGCCCTAACCTCCTTAATCCTCTTCAACTCAACCTCCACATCAACCCTACCCACGTCACCCACCTGGGTTAAACATGACCTTGACGTATTTCGTTTCCGTACCGGCCAACTCCTCGAAGGTCTCCTGCCCCCTCTCAAGGGGCCTGATGTCAACCCAACCCTCCCTTGGGTCCAGTAGCCCTGACTCCAGTACCCTAACGGCCTTAAGGAAGTCCTCATCGGTGTAGGAGAAGGAGCCCTTAATCTCTATTTCACTCCTCACTATCAGGTTCCCCGGTATGGTAACCTCATTGTCGTGGAGCCCAACGAAAATAACCCTACCACCCCTACGCACAGCGTTAATGGCAAGTCTCCTGGTGTCCTCAGATCCAACCGCATCAATAACAGCATCGAAACCTTCGGGGTGGGTTTCCCTAAGGCTCTTAAGCGCCTCATCACCGGTCACGCTCAGCGTTGAGGATGCCCCCCACCTCCCCGCCCATTCAAGCCTATTCCTGTTAATATCAATCACAGTTACGTCTTTAACGCCACCTATGCTTAGTAACTTAACTGCCAATGCCCCAACGGGCCCAGCTCCAATAACCAGGACTGAGTCGCCTAGGCCAGCTCCGGATAACCTAACAGCCCTCATTGAAGTGGCTAATGGCTCGGCTAAGGCACCCCTAACCGGGTCACTGACTGGGTATAGGTTATCAGCTGGCACGGCAACGTACTCTGCGTAGGCACCTGGGTAATCTATGCCTATTATCTTCCTCATTAGGCAGAGGTTCTTCAACCCACTCCTGCAGTACCTACAATGCCCACAGCCAATAATTGGGTTAACGGCAAATAACCTGCCGATCAAGTCCTTTGAAACACCTGGCCCAACCTCCTCAACAACGCCCGTGAACTCATGGCCCATTATTAACGGTGGCCTACGTAGCTCATTCTTACCCAGGAAGCCTCCAACATCAGAGCCGCATACGCCAACGTACCTAACCCTCATTAATACCCAGCCGGGCTGTGGTGTTGGCGTAGGAACATCCTTAACCTCCATCCTCCTAACCGCAGTCCAAACTAGGGCCTTCACAGCAGTAATAGCGTTAAGTTGGAATTTAAACATGTGGGCTAACCTGTTCGATTCAATAAGACTAAGTCCTAAGGGCTGGGCTTAAGGCGTGGGACTGACCTGTTAGGTTAAAAACTAAAAAACTAAGTTATATCCACATTCACCGTGGCTGGTGGTTTAAGGGTTTCGGATGCCAGGGTTGAGTTCACTGTGAACCCGCTTGGCATAGATGAACAAAGGCCTAGGTTCTCCTGGGTACTTGAACACGAGGAGAGGGGTCAATTTCAAACTGCATACAGAATCATCGTTAGTAGTAGCCTAGAAAACGCGGTAAAGGGCATTGGGGATGTTTGGGACAGTGGTAGGGTTGAGTCGAGGGATCAAGTGGTTAAATACGGTGGACCACCCCTAAGCAGCTTCACTAGGTACTACTGGAGGGTTAAGGCGTGGGACTCAAGGGGTGTTGAGGGGGATTGGAGCGACATCCAGTGGTTCGAGACAGCCCTCCTCAACCCCAGTGAGGAGTGGGTGGCAAAGTGGATTGGTGGAGGCCAGTTGCTGAGGAGTACCTTTAAAATCGATGGCGAGGTTCTTGAGGCTAGGGCATACGTAACCGGCTTGGGCTACTATGAACTTAGGATTAATGGGGAGAGGGTGGGGGATAGGGTCCTTGACCCACCCTGGAGCGAGTACGATAAAACCGTCTACTACAGCGTTTACGACGTAACAAACCTGGTTAGGAATGGTGGAAACGCCGTGGGGCTTATACTCGGTAGGGGTAGGTATAGCCCAGTCTCGCCAAGTAGAACCCAGATACCGAACCTCAAGTATTACGATGAACCTAAGGCAAGCGCAATGATTAGGATTAAGCTGAGGAATGGGTCAATAGTAACCATAACCACTGATGAATCCTGGAGATGCCTGGACAAGGGACCCATAATATACGATGACATTTACAATGGTTACAGGTACGATGCAAGGCTTGAACCAGTTGGCTGGGATGAACCTGGCTTTAACGACTCTAACTGGGCTCCATGCATCGTGGTTAAGCCACCTAGTGCTAGGCTTAGGTCCACCGCAACTGTACCTGGGGTCAAGGTTAAGGGTACCTTGAAGCCGAGGGAGTACTATAACCCAAGGCCTGGGGTTTACGTATTTGACTTCGGCCAGAACATGACTGGCTGGGTTAGGTTGAGGGTTAGGGGGTTAAGTGGCATGGAGGTTAAGGTTAGGCATAGTGAGGTTGTAAACCCAGACGGCTCTATTAATGTTGAGAATATTAGGGGTGCTGAGGCCACGGACACGTACGTGCTCAGGGGTGGGGGTGTTGAGGTTCTTGAACCCAGGTTCACGTACCATGGTTTCAGGTATGCAGAGATCACTGGTTACCCAGGCGTGCCGTCTATTGACGACGTGGAGGCTGTCATAGTGCACTCGGACCTTGAACCCGTGGGTTCGTTATCGTGCTCTGACAGGATGGTTAACGACATACATAGGATAACCTGGTGGAGCCTGAGGGCCAATATACTGAACGGTGTGGTCACCGACTGCCCCCAGAGGGATGAGAGGATGGGGTGGCTTGGGGATGCTTGGCTATCCTCAGACTCAGCGGCCTACAACTTCAACATGGTTAAGTATTACGAGAAGTTCATTAGGGATATGGTGGATTCCCAAAAGGATGATGGGTCAATACCGGACGTGGTGCCACCCTACTGGAACCTTTACCCAGCCGACCCAGCCTGGGGGACTGCCCTAATCTACATCCCCTGGCTACTCTACGTGCACTACGGTGATGTTGACATCCTAGCCGAGGCCTATGACGCAATGAAGAAGTGGTGGAATTTCCTATGGTCCAAGGCTAAGGATGGCTTATTGTACTTCAGTAAGTACGGTGAGTGGGTGCCTCCAGGTAGAATACACTCCATTGAGTATTGCCCACCTGAAATACTCTCAACATGGATACTCCACAGGGATGCCTTAACCCTAGCCCAAATAGCCAGGGTGCTGGGTAAGGGTGAGGATGAGGGTTACTTCAAGGGTAAGGCGGAGGAGATTAGGGAGGCGTTCAATAGAGCATTCTTAACCGAGCGCGGCTACTACTCAAGGTACACGGCACCAGATGGCTCAGTTAAGGTGCTTGGAGGCTCCCAGACATGCAATGCGCTACCCCTATACCTAGACATGGTGCCCGGTAACAGGGTTAACGACATTGTTAAGGCTCTCGTTAACAATGTTGAGGTTGAGTGGAATAGGCACCTGGTGGTGGGTATATTCGGAGCCAAGTACGTGCCCGAGGTCCTGGTTAAACACGGCTACGTGGACCTGGCCTATAAGGCTATAACACAGGAAACATACCCAAGCTGGGGTTTCATGGTTAAGGAGGGTGCAACAACCTTGTGGGAGAGGTGGGAGTTGATAACTGGGGGTGGCATGAACTCCCTCAACCACCACATGCTGGGTAGCGTGGATGCGTGGTTCTACAGGAACCTAGGGGGCATAATACCCCTTGAACCAGGGTTCAGCAGGATAATGATAAAGCCAATTATGCCAAGTGGCATAAGGCACTGCTCAGCCTCACTATACACGGTCAGGGGCTTGGTTTCCGTCGAGTGGAGTAGGAGCGATGGTGAATTAACCATGGTGGTAACCATACCAGTCAACACGACGGCCGAGGTTCACATACCCAAGATCAGTGAATCCATGGCGATTAGGGAAGGTGATAGGGTAATTTGGAGCCAGGGCAAGGTACTGACAACAGGAGCTGGAGTACTGTCAATTAGAGATGCTGGAAACAGCATAATCATTGAGATTGGTTCAGGGAAGTACATATTCACGGCCAATGGTGTTAAGGTTAACTCTTAAACGCTAGCCAATCTATTATAGATAAAAAATAATAATCCCAGCTACATGCTAACCACTGGTTGCGGTAAAGTATTAACATGGATTAAGGCTATTGCTGGTTTCATTGCGGCATGTTGGCGCATGCCCCAGTACACCAATGATAATTTAAGTTAGGTAAAGGCACTTAACGTCCGAGGTTGGGTTAATTAAACCACGCAGCACTAACATTGAACGGATGCATAGAAAGGTTTTTAAATTGCGTGTCCAATTATTGGACACACAACGCCATCCTTTTAAAATCAGTGGATTTAAGGTACCCCTACCCTAAAGGCTCATGCGTGAGTCTGAGTTAAGGTTGATTGTATGGTCAGTCTTTAGGTCGATCATCATTCCCTCATGGCCTGCGTGGCTACATCACCACTGGTTCCTATGCTATAAGTTTTTAAGCCTCCTGGTTATGGTTTTTCCTGATATTTAATGCTTGCGGCTGGGGAAATTTACATACCGGATATGTCAGTCTTCCTAGATGGGTCCCTAAAGGAGTATCTGCAGGGTGGCGGGGTTAAGGGTAGGTTGCTCATTCACACAGCCATAATTAGGCGCTTTGAGGATGATGCTAAGTTGGGCTCCTCCCTCGGCATCCTGGGTCTTGAGGAGGTTGCCGCCATATACAACATGGCCTCTAAGATGGGTGACGTTACTGTTGAGTACGTGGACATGGTGCCTAGGTCAGCTGACCCAAAGGACCCCGAGAACGTGATACTCAGCACAGCTAGGGAGCTTGGGGCCACGCTGATAACCAGCGATACGATGATTAAGAGGGTTTGCGAGGCCATGGGGATTAGGCACGTTTACATAGGTAAGGGGGCTGGGTTACTTGAGATTGAGAAGTGGTTCCAAAGATACCCAGACATAATGTCGGTACACCTCAAGGAGAACACGCTACCCATGGCTAAGAGGGGTTCCCCAGGCAACTGGGAGCTTGTTTACCTGGATAATAAGGTGTTGAATAGGGAGTACCTTGAGAGAGTTGTTAGGGAGGTGCTGTCCACGGCGTACAGCGGCGGTAATGGGGCGGTTATTGAGGTTATGAGGAGCCACTCCCTCATAGTCCAGTACAGGGACATTAGGATAGTGGCTGTGTTCCCACCCGTGTCGGATGGTATAGAGATAACAGCCGTTAGGCCGTTGGTTAAGAAGCGCATTGAGGAGTATAACCTACACCCGAAGGTTGTTGAGAGGCTTGAGAGGGGGGCTGAGGGAATACTTATAGGTGGGGCCCCAGGTGCGGGTAAGACGACCTTCGCCCAGGCCCTAGCCGAGTTCTACGCCTCGAAGAACAGGGTGGTTAAGACAATTGAGTCGCCCAGGGACATGGTGCTTCCAGACCAGGTGACGCAATTATCCAAGAACTTAGCCACCCCGGAGGAGCTCCACGACATACTGCTCCTGTCAAGGCCCGACTACACGATATTCGATGAGATGAGGGATACCGCCGACATACAGCTTTACGTTGACCTTAGGCTAGCCGGCATAGGCATGGTGGGTGTTATCCACGCCACGTCGCCCATAGACTCCATACAGAGGTTCATAGGTAGGGTTGAACTGGGCATGTTACCGTCAATAATAGACACCGTCATCTTCATAGATAAGGGTAACGTGAGTAAGGTCTACTCACTGGAGATGACTGTTAAGATCCCGGCTGGCCTAAGGGAGGAAGACTTAACAAGGCCGGTGGTCATTGTCAGGGATTTCATAACAGAGGAGCCCGAGTACGAGATCTACGTCTTCGGTGAGGAGACCTTCGTGGTCCCATTGAAGAGGAGGAGTATTGAGGTTAGTAAGAGGGCTGTTGACCAGGTCCTCAGGGTTATTGGTAAGTACGCTCCACTTAACCAGGTCATTATTGAGCCCAGGGAGGATACAGTGGTCATTAAGGTGCCCCAGGAGTACTACGGTGTGGTGCTGGCGAAGAGCCTGCCTAGGATTGGTAGGATTAAGAGGAAGTTTAAGGTTGATATTAGAATAGAGCCAAGGCAGTAATATACCTCAACCGAGAAGTCTCATAATTAGGAATTTAGAAGTAACGAGAGGTAATTAAGGCTGAAGAAACTGCAATAAACCCGAAGTAACCCATTGCTAAGGGTGAGGATGCCTTTAGTTATCTACATTCAATTATAGCCTGTGCAAGGTAAAAGTATAAATATCCACTGTGGGTTTAGGGCATATGAGTTTAAGGAGGGAGGGCAGTAATGCTGCTACTGCGGATTCGCAGCAGCCCCAGCAGTACGAGTATTACCCTTACGACTACGGGAATTATTATACCTACGGTGGTAATAATTATAGTAGCCAAACATACCCGTTTGATGTAACCCAGTACTACACCGCCCAATTGCAATACAGCCTATACGCCAATAAGGCACCCACCGGCATAGCCTACCTGGATGCCTTACTGTACGGTGGACTTAAAAGGGGTGAGGTTTACCTAGTTGCCGGTGAGGCTGGGTTAGGTAAGACGATATTCAGCCTTAAGTTCCTTAAGACTGGGGCTGATATCGGTGAACCGGGCATCTACATTAGTGTTGATGAGCCCAGTGAGGACGTTAAGAGGGGGGCTTATGAGGCCCTCGGCTGGGATCTTGATGCCTATGAGAAGCAGGGTAGGGTTATCATATACGACTTCAGGACCCACTTTAAACTATACTCCAAGGAAGGGGCGGCATTAACCCTCGACCCCAGGGACGTGGCTAAGATGATAATTGACGTCATTCAGAGGAATAAGGCTAAGAGGGTTGTAATTGACCCAATAGCACCACTGCTAATAACCGGCCACCAGGACATACTATGGGTTAGGGAGTACCTAAGGGAGCTTGTTTTCCAGCTTAAGCGCTACAAAGACACAACAACCCTATTAACCTCAGAGATACCCACGGGTGAGTCTAAGGTAAGTAGGTTTGGTGTTGAGGAGTACTTAGCAGGCGGCGTACTGATACTTCAACTCTTCGAGGAACCCATGATGCACCAAATCTTTAGGGTAATGTATGTAAGGAAGATGAGGTGGATGCCGATACCACCCATTAAGCTGGTTTACGAGATACAGAGGGGTGAGGGCATTGTGATAAGGGGTCTACTACCCGATGTGCTTAGGTACATTCAACAGGGGTACCAGTACGGCTACTACCCGTACACAACCCAGTGATTAAGTAATGAGGGATTTAATGGATGCGTTAGGCGGCATCATAAGTAGGATTAAGGGCTCCACGGTTATTGATGAGGAGACGCTTAGGGGCATACTGAGGGATTTACAGAGAGCCCTGATAAGGGCTGACGTCGACGTTAAGTTAGTCTACGACTTAACCAAGGGCATTGAGCAGGAGTTCAAGGAGGCTAAGGAGTTGCCACCGGGCTTAACGGCAAAGGACTACCTAATCTACCTACTGTACAGGAGACTCACGGACCTGCTTGGCGGCGATAAGGAGCCCGACGTTGAGATTAAGGTGAAGCCGTACGTAATGATGCTCGTTGGCGTTGAGGGTAGCGGTAAAACAACCACAGCCGGTAAGTTAGCCTTATTCTACATTAAGAGGGGGCTTAGGGTTGGGTTAATAGAGACGGATACCATTAGGCCGGGGGCCTTCGACCAATTGAGACAGTTAGCTGAGAGGGTTAAGGCAATGTTCTACGGTGACCCAAGTCTAGGCGATGCCATAAGCATTGCAAGGGCTGGCTTGGAGAGGATGAGGAGTGGTAAGGCGGATCTGATCATAGTAGACACGGCTGGGAGGCATAGGAATGAGGAGGAGCTCCTCAGGGAGGTTAAGGGGATTTACGATGCCGTTAAGCCCAACGAGGTAATGCTAATCGTGGATGCAACCAATGGTAAGCAGGTTGGGGCCCAGGCGGAGGCGTTCAGCAGGTACATACCCATCAACTCCATATTCGTGACTAAGCTGGACAGCACCGCCAAGGGTGGTGGGGCCTTGGTTTCAGCCGTTAGGACGGGGGCTAAGATCAAGTTCATTGGTAATGGGGAGGATTTAGAGGACATTGAGGTCTTTAACCCAAGGAGGTTCGTGTCTAGGCTAATGGGGATGGGTGACGTGGAGGCGCTGCTGGATAGGGTTAAGGCCATTGAGGAGGAGGAAGAGGTCCTCGAGGACATTGAATCCGGTAAGTTCACCCTACTAACGTTGATGAAGCAGCTTGAGGCCATGGGTAAGCTTGGACCCCTCAGTAGGATCCTCCAAATGCTGCCCATTGGGTTAATGCCACAGTTGAAGGGTTTATCTGATGAACAGTTGGCCAACGCCCAGGATAGGATGAGGAGGTGGCTATCTATACTAAGGTCAATGACTAGGGAGGAGCTCCTAAACCCAAACATAATCAACGCCTCAAGGATTAGGAGGATAGCTAAGGGTTCAGGGACTACGCCAAGGGATGTTAGGGAGCTGTTAAGGTACTACAACGAGATGAGCAGGATGATGAGCAGCATTAGGAAGAGTCAACGCAGGTTAGGCAGCCTATTTAAGAGACTTAACCTAAACCAGGGTCAGTAAGGGGTGAACCAATCACCCATCATTCCGGAAACCTTCTCATCACTAATCGGCACACAGCCACCACCTTAATAACCCTACCCAGCCACCGCCCATAGGGTCACAATGGTGCATCAATGTTTGATGCTAATGCAGTAAAGTTAATATTAGCTTAGGTCAACCTGAACCATGTGGTGATGCGGCGTGATAACCATAGATGGCTCAATGGGTGAGGGTGGTGGGCAGATACTGAGGACGGCGCTGGCTTTATCCATAGTCACGGGTGAGCCCTTCAGGATGATTAACATAAGGGCTAGGAGGAGTAACCCAGGGCTGCAGCAACAACACCTAACAAGCGTCATGGCTGCTGCTAAGGTCAGTGGGGCTAGGGTTGACGGTGCCTATAGGGGTTCAACAAGCATAACCTTCGAACCCCACAGCGTTAAGTGCGGTGACTACACCATTGACATAGGGACCGCGGGCAGCATCAGCCTAGTCCTCCAGACGCTACTACCCGTATTGGTAATTGCTAATTGCAATAGGGTCACATTGGAGATAACGGGCGGCACTGACGTACCCAAGGCACCTCCAATAGACTACATGCGCCATGTCCTAGCCCACAACCTATCCTTAATGGGGCCCAGGGTCAACATTGAGGTCATGAGGAGGGGCCACTACCCAAGGGGTGGTGGTAGAGTTAAGGTGACTGTTGAGCCCGCAGCCAAGTTAAGGCCCATCAGGATAACTGAACTGGGTGAGTTAAGGGGTGTTTGGGGTATATCACACGCCGTTAGGCTACCAAGCCATGTTGCGGTTAGGCAAGCCAAGGCGGCTGAGGAGTACCTAGCTCAATTGGGTTTAAGCCCTAAAATAACGCTTGAGTATTATGAGCAGGGCAGTGACCCACACCTGGGCCCAGGCTCAGGCATAACACTGTGGGCTGAGTCAACCAATGGACAGAGGATAGGCTCAGATGCACTGGGTGAGCGTGGTAAGCCAGCTGAGGCTGTGGGTAGGGAGGCGGCTGAGGGGTTGGCTGCGGTGATTAAGGCCGGCGCAGCCTTCGATGACCACATGGGGGATATGCTGGTCCCATTCCTAGCCCTAGCTAACGGTGAATCCCAGTACACGGTGGCCAACCTAACCTCCCACCTATCAACAAACATAGAGGTCGTCAAGATGTTCATAAAGACTGAGATAGAGGCCGTTAAACACGCAGGCAACGTCCTAATTAAGGTGAGGGGAGTTGGGTTAAACATGATGTAGAGGTGCAGTGGGTCATTAAATACGCACAGGGAGGCAGCAAAAAGTATACGCCTTAACTTTAAGGGTAGTTAAACTGAAATGAATTACGTGTTACACTCAAGCACCCCGAGGTAGTAATCAGAGGTGTTGACTATCATGCCGGAGATATGAAAAACAAGCAGTAATTTACGCAAGGGTCTCTCAAGTTAGAAGGGCGAATTAAATTCCCATGCTGATGATAATTTAATGCATTTGTGTTAAGGATTACCTATCATTCTAAACAATTGTTTTCTAGCTCTTTATTAATCTACAGGTAAATCAATAATTGTATTAAAACGGAAACTGGATTGTATATTATTAGAACCGCGAGGGTAAGAGGAATAATTGTGAGTAAGTTGCCAGAAGGGATTAATGCTACATTTAATCTGGTAAGATACAAGTTTATTACTCTGAACACGGTTACTTTCTTTATATCATCTATAAGAAACCCTAATCTTACAAGGAAAGGAGTAAACACCAGGTAAATGAGTAGGTTAACGAATATCACATACACAATTTTCAATGCGTAATAATATATAATATAAATTAGAGAAGGTATAGAAATAATAGTTGCTATTAAATATGATGGAAACATGTTGAACATTAATGCATATTCCATGTCACTTTTGGAAAGTAATAACTCATAACTATTACGTTTTGTGTCCGAGAAGTAATCCAGGAATATATTATACGGTATACTTAGCAACATAGATATGTAATTGTTGATCGTCGTCCCAATAGCTACATAAAACTGATATGCACTACCTATAATCCCTCCTGCGAAAAACAGGAAAAATAATTCAATGAAAATATTGGGTAATATTATCCATAGCATCTCTTTAGATCTTAGATCTCCAACAATTTTAGCATAAACTATATAAAAATATCGTGACAATATCATCTAAAACTACCCCCTTCAGCCTTATCATATACTATAATAGCCATTGATATCAGAGCTAAGATCACTACGGTAGATATGAGAAAATATAACAGATTAAGTTCTTCTAATCCCAGTATTTGTCTTATAAGGGCTATAATATAATAGAACGGATTATAAATTACTATTTGACCAAGAATTTTACCTTTAGTAGGTACTAGTGCACTTGAGAAGTACGAAATAAAACCAATAATTATCTCTGTGGGAATTACAGAGTACCATTCCCAATAACGTTTAGGTGCAACTGTAGCAACCAGTATTGCGGACATTAACACTACATTTACTAATACTAGCATTGGTAACAAATATATTGATAAAACTAATAAATTTAAGAAATAAGCCAGAATAAAATAGATCGGAATATATAATATCACAAAATAAATTGATAAACCTAGCATTATTATGAAGGGCGTTAAATGTCTATTAATGGGTAATATCAACAAATAATTTTTGTTCATTTTCAAATCCCACCCTATTGTATCTGATACATAGTTTTTTAAAGAAAGTAGAAGCATAACTATTGATCCACCCACGAATATATAGGATTTGTAGGTAGGTAGAAGTATAACTAAGAATACTATTGTAGTTAAAGCACTTACAGCGATCTCTATGAAGGACCTAAGTAAAGATATTAAAGTACTCGAACCCAGAAAATAAATTGAGTACGCATAAATGACGTACAAATAAGAAGTAACTCTCATTGTTTTACACCTCCAGTTAACATGAGAAATACGTCATCTAAAGTAACGTTGAGTCTCCTAATCGAGATAATTCCATCAAGTGTTGAAATTTCCTTAATTATATCCGACAATTTATCAGAATACAATCTTATATAGTTACCTGATACTATAATTCGTCCTAAGTGGTTTATCTTACTTATTACACTTGGATTTGATACTTCAAGTTCAAGAACTTCACTACCTAGAGGTTTTTTCAATTCGTCTATTGAACCAACGGCTAATAACTCTCCCTTATTTAGTATTGCTACTCTGTCAGCTAAGTATTCTGCCTCATAAATATCATTAGTTGCAATGATTACTGTGCTTCCGTACTTCTTCAAGTTCTTAATGAGACTCCACACTTTGTGCTTACCGTCTATATCTACTGTTATTGTGGGTTCATCGAATATGGCTATTTTAGGTCTTTGGATGATTACCTTACAGATTTCTACTCTTTTCCTCTGCCCACTGGATAGTTCCCAAATTATTGAATCAGCCTTATTCATAATGTCAAGTTCATTTAAACAATTTATAATTCTCTGCCTTAATTCGTTCTTTGGAATACCATAAATTCTTCCGTGAGCCCACAAAGCCTTATATACGGTAGTGTTAAATAGCGTAACTTCGGTGAAAGCAAAGCCTATTAACTCCCTAACCTTCCCTGGATTCTTTGTAACATCATAGCCCGATATATTGACGCTTCCCTCTGTAGGTTTTAATATAGTAGAAATAATATAAAGTAATGTCGTCTTACCTGCCCCATTAGGGCCTAATATTACAAAAACTTCATTCTCATAAATTTTAAGATCTATTCCTTTAAGTGCCTTTATTCCTTTCTTATATTCCTTAGTTAAATTCTGTATATTAATAATTTCCCTCATTATTACACCTCTGCGATTCTAAGTAAGATAAAAATCAGAGATGCTTTAGGAGATATTCTATACAATTTGCGATTCCCACTAGTGACCGTGATTTCCACTGGCTTTTGGTTAATCACCCAGCCTGGGTTGTAGGGTATAGTCGCAATCACAGTCCACGTCCTGTTCCCCTCACCGTAGGTTATGAAGGCTATTAATGATGGGCTAAAGGCACCGTTAAACTCACTAACCCACCTACCAGCTATGTATCTAATTAACGAGCCAGTCAGGTTAACAGTCACTGAGCCATAACCACTGTAGTAGCCAATAGTGTACATGTGCCTAGGCGTGATGGCAAATAGGCTAATGATAAACGGCACCGGTGCACTACCCATGAACCCACGGAAGATAACAACCGGGTGGTTAAGCGTAGATACATTGAAGTAACTTAACTCATAGCCAAACCCACGACGGGTCAAGAAAGGCTTAGGCGTTACCTGGGTTGATGAAAGGGCTAGGATGATTATTGACGACACCGCCAGGGCAAGAACCACCACGGCAAAGGCCACCCTAACCCTACCCACCATAGCAACCCTCTCCTTTGTTTTTTAACTTTTCACAATATCATTAATGTATTAATGCGGAGGATTAGGGGTTACCATTACCTATGAACTTAATGGTTATGGGATGTGTAATGGGTTTGAATGACGGTTAATTGCACATCACAGATGTGGCATAAGGTTATTAAGCATCCTAATTGATACCAACTAACTAGTGATGATGCGTGGCAGCAACGGAACGGTGACGAACCTTGTCTCACGCTGAGTCAACGTAAATAACTGGTTATGCCCACTATGGATTTTAACTAAGTTAACTGAAGAAATACTTAAAAGGTGATGCCATGAAATACTAATATGGCCATTAGGGAGGGTGATGTAATCGTTGCGACGGCACCCTATATACCGGGCTACAGGGTGGTTAAGGTAATTGGCGTTGCGCTAGGCATCACGGTTAGGTCAAGGGGGCTTGGCGGCAGATTTCTGGCTGGACTCAGGTCACTGGTTGGTGGGGAGATTCAAGAATTCACGGAACTTGCTGAGCAGGCTAGGAGGCAGGCTATAGAGAGGATGATTAAGCATGCCAAGGAGCTTGGGGCAAATGCAGTGATAAGCTTCAGGCTTGATTCAAACGAAATAAGCGAGTACATGGACGAGATAATAGCATACGGCACAGCAGTCGTGGTGGAGCCTGAACAGGGAAGTAGCCGTGTGGTAATGGAGTAAGGTAAAATTATGCCCAGCGTCATCAGCTCAGTCTCAGCGGCCTCAGCACTGGCTATTGCAGTTGTTTACTGGGTAGCCGCATCAATAGCGGCCTACGTGGCCTTTAATAGAGCATTGTGGAGGGGTAGTAGGGGCTGGGTCTTCATCGGCGTGGGCTACATGCTACTGGCCGTCATTATTCAATACGTGCTCCAGCAGATCCCAGGATTGGTAATATTGATTAGGGAGTTGCCGTTAATATTAAGTGTTAAGAGCATAACGGAGATTAATTCCCTGCTGCTTAGTTTACTGAAGCCCTACATACCATGGCTCATACTGTACTATGGCTTAATGGCCGGTATATGCCAGGAGATTGCAAGGTACTTCGCCGTTAAGGACAGGGAACCAGCCTCAGCACTGTACATAGGCTACGGCTTCGCCCTCATCGACATTGCCGTGGGTGTGCTCAGCCTGGCTAGCATCTTAGCGGTAGCACGCATGGGTTTACCCATAGTACCCTTTAAAAATCAACTTCAGGCATTGTTGACCATCCAGTACGTTGGAATTGCCGTTCAACCATTAGTCTCATTCCTATTCCACCCAGGTGCATCAATGTTTCTAAGAGCCATGCAGGCTAATGGGAGGGGTTTAAGGGGCTTAGCCACAACCACCATCGCCCATACATACGTGGATTCCTTCACCTTATACTTAAATTACATGTTCTACGGGTTGTTAACAGTAACAGGCGGATTAATCACAGCATTTTTAGCAGTGTACTTCAGTACAATTATACTTGTGTCAATTATCATATTCCTAATAGGCCTCAACAAGGTTAAACTTAATACTAGTGTTGATGATTAGCATGCGGTAAAGGTGTATGTCAATGCGGTGGCAAAGGTAGGTAGTAACCTGGTGAACCAAGATCTATCAGTAGCCTCACATGCATTAACCCATTGCTGAGGAATTCCGTAAGGGCTACAACCCTATGGTCATTGTTACTAACTAGATAGCCGTACCCTAGCTCACGCCTATATGGTCTAAAGGATGCTAAGGGAATTTCTTCTCCATAGCATAACCCGATTCATTAATAATCACGTGGCGGTTGTGTATTTTAAATGAACAAACGAGTTAAAAAAGCCCAGTGATAGGTACCTTTAATATGGTTAAAACTAGATATATGGTACTCGCTTTAGTGGTTACCGCAGTAATCACTGCAATGCTCGTAGTTTTGCCTAGAGTTCATTACCATGGGTCAGTGGGTACGTACAGTATTGAGGAGCTCCTTAGTGGTGTCCCTACACCAACCGTGTGCATAGTGGGCTATGCCACGAACCCGTATATAGGCAATTTAACGACTGGTTTAGGTAGGGTTGGTGTGCCGTACACGGTCACCATAGGTATAAGTAATCAGTCAATTGTTAGGTGCAGTATCCTAGTAATTGGCAGTGATTGGTTAGAGAATTTAGGTAATAGGTACAGGGGAGTAATAATTAATGCCATGCAGAGGGGCTTACCCATGGTTGCCGTAGGGCCTAATGCAGGTAACTCATTACTCATGGTTGTGGGCAATTTCATAACCAGTAAGGCGGCTTTAATAGTAGGGATACCCACTGGTAATGGTAAGCAGTTAAGGCCAGAACTGCCCGTAAACGTTGTTGCACTTGGAATAGCGGTGATACCGATACGCAACGCAACGAGATACCCCACTATCTGGGAGGTTTATGTAAACACCCCACCAACAAACATCACATACATCGTGTTAAGTATTTGGAAGAACCACAACAATGCATTAATTAAAACCAACCTACCACTCTACGCGCTAGTACCATCACTGGCGATGAATACCGCCAAGGCGTTATTCCAGCAATCTGGGTCATCACTGTCAGTTAATATACAGGGCTTTAACTACGTTGGGTATGTTGGCTGGTATGTAACAAATACCTACGATTGGTACGGTAACCTGGCGGGTCAGCAAGCCCTTAGAGTTGATTTCTACTACACTACAGCAAATAATTATTACTTCTTCCTAAACCTGGTAAAGCATGATGTAACAGGGTTTAATCCCCATGATCTATCTCCACCATTTACTCCATGTCAAGCTAATGAGGCGATTAATGGTTATACCTCCATATGGCCCGGGCAGGTACTATTTGATTCGGCACCAACTGGAGCGTCAAGTAACCAAGTCACAATAAGTTATCAAATAGGTGTCGGAAGTGGGGTTTACGTTGCTGTAAGTGAGACGATAACTCAGGGTTCGGTTAATTGGAACTACCTTAGCTTCCCAGCTGAGGGGCAGGATGAGTGGACGTGGACCTTTAACAACCCATCAACTGAAACGACGTATAAGCTAGTGCCTGCTGACATCTTCCAACTAAACCCGAACCTATCAGGTGGGTATCCGCCATTATACGAAACAATAAATTCCACAGCCCTATTCGGCAATCTCTTCGGTTGCTTTAATTCACCTAGTCCAATAAGTGTCACTGTTGATGTTTACCCAACATCTGTTGCAGTGATAAGTACCAATACATGAAAAATTATATAGGGTAAAAATAATAATATTAAAATATAATTATCTTTATTTATATTACTTAATTACTGTAGGAAGTTAGCCTATACCTTTAAAGATAAGCTCACCTTTAGTTACCTCTAGAAGATAATATTATGTGGCGTTACCATACTGGTAATGGGCTAGGTAACTTAGGTTTAGCATATATAGGGGGTTTCGGGTTAATCCATCTATGCTTACCTTACCAGCACTCATTATGCTGGCGGCGTCAGTGGTTATGGTGCTGATCCATGTGGCTGGTGCCTACCTGGGCTTTAGAGGGTTAACTGTGCCGAGGGGGATTGGTGTTTACGTTTCCATTTACGAATCGCTCTACTACCTTTCACTCACAACATTGATGCTATTCATATTGCCAATTTGGCTTACCGTATTGGTAATAATAATGCTCATTACTCACCTAATCGGCACTTACATGTACTTGAGGGGTTACTTAGCCAGTTACGCCAGCCCTAGTTCATTGAGGTACTACGGTGTTTACGAATCCTTCGAATTAGCCATAATACTAGCTATAATCACATACATGGTGCTTTAATATTAATGTTTTAAATTATGCACTGGTAGGAAAGATCCCGCAGAGGTTTTAATACGCATTACCGGTCCTCAAGCCCATAATGCCTAGTGTCCATAGAGCACGATCAATGTAAGCAGTGTTACTACCAGTGCCAGTGATTCGGCTAAGGAACCGAAGCCAATCCTCCTAATCCTAACCCTTAACTCATTCCTATCAATCTTGCCCTCACCCAATGCGTGAATTGCCCTTATGCTAGGCTCTATGAGGGGTATTGTAAAGTACCAGTTAAGGTGGGTGATGGCCAATGCAACCAGAGGAGGCATAACCATGAACCATAGTACGCTGGATAACCAGGGTTTAACACTTCTAAAGGGTAGCTTACCCTCAACGTAAACTGCGGAGAAGGCATGATAGGCCACCCAGGTTAAGGCCGCATAAAGCACGGGCATTGACACTGTTCCACCCATTAGGGCGTAGAATGGTAGGTAAACTGAGGCGATAAGCACCGTGCCGGCAACATTAGCTAAGGCACCCCTACCCCTCCCCTTAGCCACCTCAAGCATGAATAACACCAGTGGCGCCACAGATATCGTTAACCATACCGGTGGCCTTGAGTAGAGGAGGTACGCGTAAGGTACTACGTTAACCGCGAAGAGTGAGTAGTCCGTTAACCTGGGCCTTGACACTAACCTGAGGTGAACCCTAGTTAGACTAGTGATATTAAGCGCAAATAGGCCAGCCACCAGGATCAACCTAACTAGGTTTACTGGACCCAGGATCAGTACTGTGACTAGGGATGCCACGTATGAAGATGCCAGCGCTGAGACAGCGCCACTATCAAAGTGGACACTTCGCCTAACACCAGTAGCCTGCACATGGTTAATGGACCCTTGGAGCTTTAACATTACCCAAGTTACCTGCACCCAATCCCCAATGGTAACGGTAACTACCTCCCCATTAAGCAGTCCACCCACCCTTCAAGTGACCTGAAGCATCACTGCGCCTTGAGACGGCTTTACTTTTGAAATACACTTGAGGGATCGTTAACATGGACCCATCCAAGGTGCATGCACACCGTACCCCTTCTCCACGTAACTCCTCAACCACTCCTCCTCAAACTCCCTAGGCACCCTTGGCCTCTTAACAACGTCATAGTAATCGTACGGCTTAATATCAAGCACTGGCGTACCTGTCCACGCGTCAAGGCCCCTAAGCCAAAGCCTAGGTGGGTCAAGTTTAACGAGTTCTAGGATGGATAGACCAATGGGATTAGGCCTTGTGGGATGCCTGGTGGCGAATACGCCAACCTCCCTATCAAAACCCTTCAACCTAACCCTTAGCGATACCTCCCTAGCCTCATGGAGCACGTAGATTAGTATTACGTGCGAGTATTCGCCAAGGCCTAGTAGACCATCTGCATACTCATCGTAAACCCTAATGACCCCCACGAATTCATACCTACTTCCATAGCGACCCCTCTCAGGATCGTTAGGCCTTGGGAAGCCAACTTCAACAATCCCAATGGGCTTAAACCTGTACTCGTTCATTGGTTAAGTGGTGTACATTGTTTTATAAACTTGGCATTGCACGCAGTGGGGTTTGCCCTCACTTAACTCCATATTTACTCTTCAACTCGCTTACCTTAGAGACCCAGTAACTGTAATCAGCATTCTCCTCTATATCATCAACACTCCTACTGCTCTCCACCTTCACATTGAGCTTTACGAAAGGCTAAGCAAAAGTATCTCAAGTTTCGACAAGGTTCAGGAGTTTAAATGACCCCCTTCCCGTCTCGGGGAGGCGGGTTTTTCATTGTGGGGGTCTCGTCCGTTACTCCCTCTGCGGGGTTAGTGGTTTTGTTCTTGGGGTGGTGATGAATGGTGGGGTATCGCCCCACCGGCTCATCTGATGGAGGGAAGCAAACCCCCTCCCGGAGGCACCACCCCAAGCACCAAACACCTATGCAAAACTGGAACTTATAACCTGACGCATAAGACCCCACGTAGTGGGGTGACCCCGCCCTAAAGGGCGAGGCTTGCTGTTGTTGTCATAGCCGTCATGCTTCACGGCAACATTAGTTTTTAAGCTTCTGGGGACGGAAGCTACTTCCGGGGGTGGTAGTGTTTTTTGATTTACTGCCTAAGGAGGATAGGAATAATTTATTTGATAGGTAGGAGGAATTGAATAAACTTAAGGGACTTGAGGGTTTATATTCACCAATAACGTTGGTGCTTGGTTTTAGGAGGACTGGTAAGTCCTCGTTAACCCAACGGCAAAGAACACTAGCCGGGAGACACACCTCTTAGACTTCTCGTGGATGGTAAGAACAATGATGTTTATTACTCATAAGAACTGTTAATAAGGATGGCATTAGGCGCATAAACTCTCTTCATCATTGTTTCAAAATTCATTAACATTAGCCGTAGTTGAGTCGTAATGCATTAAACTGATACATGGTGGCTTCAGGCTTACCTTTAGTTAGGTGGAGGTAAGTTAAGTTATAAGTTACAGGAATATTAGCAATATGGCTAGAACTACCACCACCGCGCCCAGTAGCCTATTGATTGTTAATCTTTCCCTACCCATTACGCTAGCCATGGCTTGAGCGATGAGCGGCATACTGCCAGTCATTATGACCGTTAAACCTAATCCTATTAGGTCGATTGAGTATGCGTATAGGGCCACGCCAATACCCAGATCAAGTATCGCCACTAGGGGTAGCCTAGTGCGTATGGTTGACTTGATGGCGCCCTCTAAATCATTATGCATAATGTAATTAACTATGAGGAGTACTGTGCAGGCTGCCGCAACCCTGGTGAAGGCCAGCGTTATTGGGTTTAGGCCATTGATGTCGGCGACCTTAATCAATGTTTGGCCAATGGCCCACGCCAATGATGCACCAAGTGCCAGTAAAACACCCCTAATGGTCACCCTCGATTCGCCGTGGGAAAGCAGGTAAACACCCACCACGACTAGTATGCCCGAGGCAACCTTAAGCGCCGTTAATGGTTCACCCAGCAGCGTCGCCAGTAGCACGGTAATGGGTATGTAGGTGTAGGATACCGGCGCAGCCACCGATACGCCTGAGTAGTTTATTGACATTAAATAGAGGGAGTCGCCGATGGCCAGCGACAGTAACCCACTTAATGAACCCCATACTGCGCCCACATTAAACCTGAGCAAAATGGCCGGGATCAGGAGAGCCGTGGATGCGTACAGCATTCTAAGGAAGTTAACGGTAATAGGCTTAATCCTCCTCATGAAGTCCCCGTAAGTTATAGATGCCCAAGCCCATATGAACGCCGTGGATAGTGCCGGTGCAGCATCAATAATCATAGAGACGGTTAATTGCGTTAGTAAATAAACCTGGCACCTTGAGGCTCCCACCCTAGTGGTGAGTAGGGATGGCTCTAGTTGGGTCCAAAGACTGAGGAGATGCTTTTATCCGGGGCCTTAAATGAGGGTATCCTCATCGCAAGCACCTCCCTAACCTTATCGACACCAACCCTACTGATGAATTCGGTTATACTTTGGCTATTGGACTCAACATACATGTTGAGTATTAGATCAACGGCCTGCTCAGCATCCATGGGATCAATAGTACCCACCACATACCCAAGCTCAGTGGGGCCGCCGCCTAGGGTTATGAGAATCCTAGTTTTGAAGCCGTAAGGCTCCAGCCCTATGTCAGATACCCACGACATTCCACAGTCGTGAGTGCACCCACTAATGCCGATTCTAATGGGCCTATTAGTGCCCTTAAGGTGTATATGTATCCTTGAACCGAGGCTTGTTGTGTCAATGAGCCCAGGTGGGCATAGTTCACTACCAATGCAAGCCACTGTGGTTGGACCCTCAGTGCTGAATGGCCCCGGATCCTTAACCTCAACATCCTTTAACTCACTGCTCATTACCCTCACAGGCACGTATATGGTCTGGTTATTGAAGAGTATGACGTAGCCCAACCCGTGTTTATCAGCAATGTCAGCTATCCTCTCCAATTCGCTCGACTCAACCCAACCAGTGGGATAATGGAGTCTAATCAACCTGGTGTTGATGAACCTTGGGCTTAGATCAGGTGGTGCCGGTAGTGTTTGCTTAACTTTACCGGCAACGTCAAGTATCATGCTCCTAACCCTATCTATACCGTACTTAACCACAACCCACTTAAACCCACGTCTCTCACCCTCCCTCTTAAAGACCTCAATTGCACCAACTATTATTGGCAGGAGATCCTCCGCCTTAACTCCTGAGAACATTAATTTAGCTGAGAAGGCATGTTCCCCAATACCACCACCCACGTAGACGTCGAAGGTATCGCGGCCCTTAGCCACTATACCCACGTCCTGGGCCACTGGGATGGCGCAGGCCCTCTCACAGGCGGATATGGAGATCTTAAACCTATGGGGCATTGCTGATGGGCCCTCATACTCAGCCTTATACCTAAAGTAGTCACCTATGAATTTTGACAACGCCTCGGCGTTTACCTGGGCGAGGGGGCAGTGGTTGCTTGGGCATGGGATTGGGTTCCGCACGGAATTTCCACAGGAGTCCCTGGGGTCTAGGTTCACGGCCTTAAGCCTAGAGACTACTTCATCGAAGAGCCTGTAATCAACCTTAAATATCTCCACGTCTCCTCTAGTCCCAAGCATAACCCTCCCATCACCATACCTCCTGGAGACCTCGGCCAAGGTCCTCAGTTGATCGGTGAACCACTTGCTGGGATCCCTACCAACACCCTGCCTAATCCTAACCGAAACCCATGGGTTATCACCACGGTTCTTATAGATGCCTTCATGTCTCCTTGGATAAATAATTTTATGAATATCGGAGTACTTGAACCCACTCATATGGGAGGTTAGGTCAGGCATCTTAATAACCCTATGCCATGTTACGTGGATGCCTTTTAGGGAACTGATTAGTAACATTTAACTTAAAGTTGATGCATAAGTAAGGTGCAATTCTGAGAATTAACTTAAATCAATGTTAGGTAACAAGGAGATTATTTAAGATATTTGATTAACCACCATCCCCTCTAAGCAGCCCTAGCTGGCTTGCCGGTTATGCCGAATTTCTTAGCCCACTCCTCGAATACCTTCTGCTCCTCCGGGGTTAATTCATGGCTGAACCTGTACCAGTTATCCTTAGGCTTAGCCGTGTTAGGTGCCTCTGGTGTCTTCCATATGCAGTTCACTGGGCATACTGGTATGCAGCTGAAGTCGTCAATGCACCAGTCCCATATTAACCTGGCTTTACCGTTCTCATCAAGCTCCCACGCATTTGTTGGACATACGGAGACGCAGGCGCCGCAGCCAATGCATATGTCTTGGTCATCAATAACCCTCACGTACTTCCTTAAACCCTCAGGTGTGGTTGGTATTTCACTGCGCCTAGACATACCACCACCGGCTGGATTCACCCAACGTATCTTATACACTTTACCATAGGTACTCCTTACGTGGATTCTACTTAACAGTCCACGTAGATTCACACGCCTATATAATGTTGAGGTACACGTAGTAGATTAGGGCGTTAACCAGCGTAACCGGTATGCCGTACATCAAGAACTCGAGGTAGCTTAGGCGTGGCCCACCCCTCTTCTCACTAGCCTGTAGTATTATTATATTGCTGGCAGCCCCTATTAAGGTTAAGTTGCCGGCTATGGTACTTGCAGCCGCCAAACCAACCCAAGCAACCACATTGCCTGGCCCAAGGCCCAGCCCCCTCATTAGTGGTAGGTATAGGGCAACCATGGGTACATTGCTTATGACCTGGCTAAGTAGTATACTAGCCGTGAATATGCCCCACAGTGTTGTTGGGGCTGGTAGTAGGTGAGCCAGGTAACTTAAGACACCGGACGTGTAGGCCCCCTCACTAACTATGAAGAGGCCTATGAAGAACACTATGGTTTGCCAATCCAAGTTACTCAACACCTCATTCCTCCTACCGCTTAATGTGTAAATCACAGTGGCCCCAATTAAAGCGACCAATGCGGCATCCAGGTTAAGCCCCATTAAGTCGGTTAACACCAGTGTTAGGACTATTAGGGCTAGGACCACTAGGGCTAGGTTGGATAGGGCGGGGTCACTTATCCTTACGTTAAGTCCCTTAACCTCAAGGTCATCCATGGCGTTCCTCCTGAAGAGGAGGAGCATTATGGCGTATGTGGCGGCTAGGTTGATTAAAGTTGGGATTGCCAGGTACCTCACGAAGTTTATGAAGGGTTTAGGTATACCTGACTCGATGGCTATGAGGAGGTTCTGCGGGTTGCCTATCGGCAGCATTACGGAGCCTATGGTGACTCCGTAGGCCAGTGCGTAGAGGAGTGGCTTAACGTCAATGTTCCTAGCTACCTTACCGCTCTCAGTTATCATCGGTGTGAAGCTGGCGGCTAAGCCATCATTTGAGATGAACATGCTTAACACGGCTGATGTTAGGAAGACCTTACCTATTAGGCTGTACATCCTCCTAGTTGATGAAACTAACCTGTAGGCTACGTAGGATAGGAAGCCGCTAACCTCAAGGGCTGAGGCTATTGTGAATAGGGAGAATAGGAATAGGATGACGTTGAGGTTAATTGAACTCAAGGCCTCACTGGAGGTGACGACACCAGTCCCTATCATTATTGATGCCCCTATTAGCATCGCTACCCAGGCGGGTACATCAATCCTCCTTGAAACCCCCCTAAGCGCTATCAGGCTGTAGGTGATTATTAACGCTATTGAGGCTGCTATGAGCCTATACATCATGCCAATGCCCAAGTGACATATGCTTTATAAAACTATGCCCATGGCTAGTATGAGGCAGTTGCCTTACCCTTCAATAATGAGTACAGGAAGTCCAATGCGCTTGACCAGTCCAAGACCTCCTCATCGTAGTTAACATGTCTCATTAAAATCACCCTCTTCCTTATGGCTACACTCAAGCCGCATTCACTGCAGTACAACTGAACGTACTTACCATACTCCCTTAACGTTAACCTACTACCGCAACGGGGGCAGGTTAGGGTTAGTTTAATTTCAAAGGCCATTGCTTATTAACTGGGTTAAGAATTATCAGGCTAATAGTTATTTTAACCATTACGCTGAAGTAGGCCTTAATTGCCTGAGTAATGTGGATAAGTACACTAATAGTTTTAGGGATAACCCATGGATAGTCATAATTAGGGAGCACCCAACTAATGCAGAGCGCCTTAGGCATTACGGCGTTAAGGTCAGGCAGTTAAACGCAAACTAACCTAACCCATGAACCTACTAATACATGAATAATTGCCTCCTCTCATCTATCTTGAGGAACAGTATGACCAGTGGCTGCTGTGACCTGGCAATGTCACTAACCCTGGAAACCACGTATGACAGTACATTGGGGTCACTTGTCTTAATCATTTCACGGACCTTGGTCACGCCGTATAGGTCTATTAACTCCCTTAGGAACTGCACGGTTAGGTAATTGGAGACTGCATCAATACCACATATTTCGTTGTTTTCAATTAAGGCCCTCCTAATGATCCTACTTATTTTACCCACCACCCTCTTGCCAATCATCTTTAGGTCATCTAGGTCTGCGGCCTCCTGCATCTCCTGGTCCTCACGGAACATTAACTTAACCCTCTGCCTCCACTTAACTATCCATAGGCTAACCCACTCATTAATGAAATCACTTAACTCACCCCTCCTATAAAGTCTACATAGGTAGTTCAGGGACCCACCCCCGTGGAGAGTCCTGATGTAGATTATGAAGTCGTCCTTAGCAAAGGATGCTAATACCCTAATCTCGTTAGGGCTTATGTTTTGAATATTATTAGCTAAATCATCCATTATCAACTGGTTAATCGCGTTCTCCAGTTCACCCCTATCGCAGGTGTGGGTACTCACAATTCCCGCCTCCTCTTTAGAATTCAGAGGAGAGGGTGTTAATAAAGGTTATTCAGTATGTATCTATTAAGCCCTATTTAGCTTCTTTAAATTAGCAAAGATGCCATAACGATTTAAGTAAAGGGAATTTCAGCCTGTAACATTTTACATGACTATATCATTGTTTTTGATTACCTCTAAGTCTCTTTAATGCTGTTAAGTAGGTGGCGGAGGGCTTATAATGTGTTTCTTTCGAATTTTTAATTGGAGAGTGCCACTGTGAAGCCGATGAGCAGTCGCGAGGCAGAGGAAGACACCCAATGAAACTCCCCCGTGTCCTCGAAGGGAGTCAGCCCCGTAGACGGCACGGGGAGGGAAAAAGAGCAATGAAGCCAAGCTCTAGGAACCCGCCTCGCTAATAACCATATCTAACACTAACGTTGACCAGCCGAAGTCAGTTGCACCCATTGGCTCACCGGTGCGGCTGTTGTAATTTTCATTACACGTCATGCTACTGCTCATCACCTCAATAACCCTATTAAGCAGTCTCGAAGCCTCATTGAAGTAGCCGTAGTTCCTTAACCCATGGTAGGTGAACCAGACTAGGTTTAACCAGGCCCTACCCCTCCAGTAGCCCGTTGGGTCGTAGGTCTTCTCATCAGCACTGACGCTGGGTAACGGGAATGTGGTCCAAAACTCCCTCACATTGAACAAGTGGCTAACCAGCCTCTCCGCCTGCTCAGCCGTTGCCACCCCGGCGAATAGGGTTAAGAAAGCCGCAGGTGTCTTAACCTTAATCAACCTGTGGTCCTCCTCGTAGGCGTCGTAGAAGAAGCCATCCGCATCACTCCACATGACCCTCCTTATGGATTCAGCGGTCTTATCGGCTAAGTCATCGTACTCATCGGCAAGCCCAGGATTACCAAGCCTTCTAGCCAACTTTGCGATAACCCTCCTTTGAAGGTAGATCAGGCTGTTTAGGTCAACAGCCTCCACTGGGGCCATGGTTAATTTACCGTACTTCCCATAACGCCCAGGGTTAGCCTTAAATATGCCTATGGCCTCATCCCACCTGGGGCTATCATCCCAGCCACTCTCCAAGGGGTCAAGGTAAGAGTACAGGTAATCCGAGTCAAGGTCCCTACCAGCCCTAAACCACTCATCATACTTAACCAGCACCTTTAAGGCCCTTTCAGCGAACTCGCTGTTCCAGGCTTTAGAGAGCACCGCGTCAACCGCAACGGCCAGGACTGGGGGTTGGGTTGTCCAGGGTGAGTAATCGTCAATGCCCCAGAAGGATCTACAGGCCTCCTTCGACATGAATATTTCATGCGGTATCCTACCATCAGGCTTCTGGTTTAGGAGTAAATTCTCTAACTCCTCCATGGCTGTTCTCGGGTCGTAGTGCCTCAACACTATTGCGTGGAATGATGAGTCCCACAGCCACTGGTGCCTAAAAACGTACTTACTGGGCATGTTGAATGGTAGCCTTAGCGCTGGGTGGTTCTTAACGACGCACCTATTGGTCAATATAACGTACCAGCACAGTCTCATTAAATCAGTCCTTAAATACCGTCCATCAACGCCGTTCATCAGTGCATTTAGCCAATACCTCCTCCTAGTCTCAACGTAGCCCTCATCCCTTAGCGCACTGTCAATGCTATTTACGTAATCTCCCCCGGCGAAGGCAACCTTAAACTCACCACTGGTGTTGACCTTAATCTCAAAGCCATCGCCGGCTATGTTGACTTCGACTCCTTGACTTGGCTTAATCCTAAATACGCCACCCTCATGCTTAACGTCAATCGACCCATCATTAAGCTCGTTAGCACCACCGAAGCCCCTAACCTTAAACATACCCTTAAGGGTTCCATTATAACCCCTCAGCACGTATATTGCTAAGTCACCGTAGATTGAGGCGAATTCACTGGCCCCGTTACCCCAACGCCTCCTTACACCTCCAAAGTCCCATACACTACTTAGTAGTTTACCGGCTTCACCAATTAATCCACCCTCAACATACTCACCGTAGAAGATCCTACCTAACCCTATTCCATCCCTATTCATCACTATTGACATTATGTTACCTGAAATCTCATTCTTACCGGCGATCCTCATGAACCATCCCCCCATTGCCCATTAATCTCACGTACCTGGCCTTAATGCCTTGGATGATTTCAGGTATGTTTATCTTCATTGGGCAGGCCTCGCGGCATGTACCCGCGTGCATGCAGAGCATTGCGTGTGGACCTGCCTTCTCTATTCCGTAAACTATAGCCGTCCACATGACCCCCATTGGCCCTACGTAGGGTGACTCCCCCCATGAACCATCCAGTGCCCTGTAGACTGGGCAGTGGAAGTGGCACCTACCGCACCTTATGCATAGTAGGGCCTCCCAGAGCAGTTCATCCTTAGCAGCCTTAGACCTACCGTTGTCAAGTAGAATAACGTGAACCTCCCTAGGCCCATGGGATGGGGATACCCTGGTCTGTTCAACATCAGCGGTTGATGATGGGCCAGCCACCAGGTTAACGTAAGTTGGTGGATATAGGCCGGCGTAGGCGCTTTGAACAAGGACCTCCATCATTGCATGGTGAAGAGTCGGCACAATCTTCTCAATACCCGTCAGCACTATATGGACTGGTGGTGACACGGTGGTGAACCTTATGTTACCCTCATTCTCAATCAACAGCACAGCCCCCGTATCAGCAGCAACCGCATTGGCCCCAGTTATCCCGAAGTCCGCCCTAAAGAACTTATCCCTAAGAAACCTCCTGGCCGCCTGGGCTATCTCCGAGGGATCAGCCTTAACGTTAATGCCAAGTTTCCTTTTAATCACCTCAGCAGCCCTCTCCCTAGTCATGTGGAGCGCCGGGGCTACTATGTGCGTTGGCTTATCCCCAGTCAACTGGAGGAGGAATTCACCTAGGTCGGTTTCCCAAACCTCATTACCAATGCTGGTTAAGTACTCCCTAAGCCCAATCTCAGCCCCAACCATGGTCTTACCGAGGACTATCACCTTACCCTTACCCACAATACCACTGATTATACTCCTGGCCTCCTCACCATCCCTAGCCAGGTAAGCCCTAGCCCCAATGGCCTCAAGGGACTTAATGGTCTTATCGACGTAGTAATCGAGATTTCTAATGACCTCCTCCTTAGCCCTCCTGAGCTCTTTGGCTAGTTCAGTTACGTAGGGGTACTTCTCAAGTATACTCATAGTCCTAGGTACGTTAGCCTCAACCGCCCTCTTAATCGCCTCATCAACCCCCATTTAACCTCACTAACTCCAGTACAGCCTGGTTACTCCTTATTAAACACTAACACTGTTGGGTTAATTTAGGGTGCACACTAAGTCATGGAGGCATCTTTAAAAAGGCTATTTTTGACGGGCAATTAATGTCACCAATGAATATAATTGGTCAGGGTGTCGGCAGCATTGATATTGACCTAATTAATAGTGTCAAGGCCAGGCTTAAGAATCTTGTGGGAATCTACGTGGCTAGCCTAGACGGCCTTCTGGTTAGCTACATTGGTGCAGGGGATCCTGATAAGTGGGCTGCCTTAACCGCCACCCTGGCTGCCTTGGGTAGTACTTACGTTAAGGAGATGTCTAACCTAATGGCAGGTAACCACAGGCATATTTACACCTTAATACAGTCGGATAAAGGTTTCATAATAAACTTCAGGCTTAACGACTACGCCGTAACCATCATCGATGACAACCCTGATGAGTTAAACACGGCCGTGTCGTTAATAACCAGTTCCTTAACTGGTAAACAGTGATTAACGCTTTTTAATCCACCCAGCTATAATCCGCAGTGGCCATAGTTACATTAGTGAGTAAACCACAGGCCAGGGTTAATGGAAGCTTCAGGGTATTTAAGATACCTGAGGATTGCGGCAGGTGCAAGTTATACGACATATGTATGGGTAGGTTGAAGCCAGGTAGGGTTTATAGGATAATTGAGGTGAGGCCACTTAAGTACCCGTCACCATACAGGTGCCTACTCAACGGCGATGAAATGGTGCCCGTGGTCGTGGAAGAGGAGAACCTGATACTACCAGTTAAGTTACCCTACGTAATTGAGGGGGTTGTGACCTCCTTCGACAAGTCATGGTGCACCTGCTACCCATGCCCCACTGGGGCATTACCAAGTAAGGTTAAGGTTGTTAAGGTGATTGAGCGGAGGCAGTGCGGCAACGAGCAGTTCTTCATAGTTGAGGCAAAGCCCCTGGATTAAAAATGCTAAGGGGTTGAGCTTAAGTTAGGGCGATTAAATCCTTATTAAGAATTGGGCTGCTTCGGTTTTCATAATCATTTGTAGTGCTTAATTTCTGTTAATGGTTAATCTCCGGTTAGGTTTTTAACCTAACCTTAACACTCTTAATTGTGCCCCTGGGTTTCCGAGACCAGCAGAGGCTGGGAAGCCCTGGCGACAGAGGTGGAGCCACTGCGGTGAGCGGCCCCAGGGAGACCACCGAGAAGAGGACGGTAGAGGCACCAAGCCTCCACCACCTCCAGAGAGACGGTGAGGTAACTTAATGTCGGAGAGGGTTAAGCCTATTTACGCTAAGGGTTTCTTCAGCATGGATACGCAGGGGGTTGTTAAGCAGTACACGGTCTTCTTCTACACAGACCCTGACCACTACTATGCAGGCTTATCCAAGGAGGAGCTTAAGAGGGAGCTTAACATGCTGAGACGTAACATGCAGCAGTTCCTAGATGAGGAGGTTATCAGGATTAATGGGGAGAGGGTGAGGGCTAGGGTCATTCACGTTAACGTCGGTTTAATGACCATAAGCACACCATTCATAGAATTCCTAATAACCTTCAGGGGTCCTTTAAGGAGTGGTTTAAACACCTACGATGATGAATATGAGGAGGAGGTCACGGAGTACCCCTACGACATACTTTGGTGGTTACCTGGTAAGGTGGTTGAGGTTCACATGCCAGGTGACATTAACGTCATGGGCAACATACTCCTGGCGAGGGTTGGAAGTGGCATTAGGGTTGGTGGTAAAGAGTCAATAAGCTTCATAGTTAATTAAAACGATGCTTAAGCAGCGTACTGTTAATGCATGTGATATTACTTCAGTATTTCCTGTTAGATATGGTGACGATAGCCTTAAATATCACCAAAGGGTCACTGACACATGGCCATAATACTGTATTGCGTAAACTGCGGCAGGGTTGTAATGGTCTTTAGGAGATTAAGACCCTATAGTGAGGTCTGGGAGCTACTCATTAAGAGGACGGGTGGGAGGTGCCCATACTGCGGCTACAGGTTTAATCAGCTTGACGTTAGACACGTGAGCTATAGTATTGGGGATAGGGTGAGTAGGGGCATGGAGATTGTCAACCAAGCGAAGCTGTGAGGTTAAGTTTAATTGCCTGCACTGGGCCCACTAAAAATGCCGTTGTACAGGTTAGGCAGCATTAAGGGGGAGGCGGTTAATGAACTAACCACCAGGAAGTATATTAATGGTGAGAGGGTTACCATAGCCCACTTCACCTTTAAGAAGGGGGCTAGGGTGAGGAGGCATTCCCACATCAATGAGCAATTCTCGATAGTACTGACGGGTAGGTTAAGGTTCAGGGTTGGTGATGAAGAGTACGTGGCAAGTGATGGTGATGTGGTTTACATACCACCCAACGTGGAGCACGAGGTTGAGGTACTTGAAGACTCAATAGTAATAGATGTCTATAGTCCAATTAGGGAGGATTGGCTTAGGGGTGAGGACAAGTACTTGAGGTAGCTGAGTAAGCGACCTTATAATGTTAAAATTTAACCTAAGATAGTGTAAAAATATGCTTGCTGTTAGGCCTAGAATAAAATCAGTAACTATTTTTGCCTAAGATAAAACCAGCGAAAACCTTAAATAAACATAAACCACAGACACGTATATGTCGGCTATGAGACTTACAAATAGCCCAGAATCATTAAGCACAATCCTTGGCGAGGTCAGTAATGTCTTTGGTCATGTGTATAGGAGTATCTTGGCCTCACCCAGTGGTGTCTTCATCTTCTTCATAGCCCTTCCCAATAGGCCCGGTGCCTTGGCGAGGCTAGCCTCCTCACTTGCTGAACTGGGCCTAAACCTAGTCCTAACATACCTATACACCGTGAGCGAAGACTTAGCAATGGCACTGTTAATTTATGAGGCCAAGGATGGCTTGTTCGAAAAGGCCGTGGACGAGTTGAGAAAAGGAGGTGCAGTGGTCAGGGAGGCTTATGAAGTTAAGGTTACAAGGTCTATAAAGTAATGCTCCTTGTAAGGATAAAGGCAATAAAGCTATTTAACGCCATTGTTTAAGTCAGAGTCGACTTGCCGTTAATCTCACTGCCAAGTTTTTTAAAGCTGGTTTAGGCATGTGGTAACGTGCCCACGTACTATATCGAGACCTACGGCTGCTGGCTTAACAAGGCCGACTCAGCCTTGATAGAGGAGGATTTGGGTAAGATGGGGTACGTTAAGGTTGACGACCCAGTTAAGGCTGATTTAATAGTGATTAATACATGCGCCGTTAGGGAGGATTCAGAGGCTAGGGAGCTTAAGGCTATTGAGAGGTACTACAGGTTAGGTAAGAGGCTGGTGGTCGCCGGATGCCTAACTAAGGCCAGACCCAGTGAGATAGTGAAGATAGCCCCCAACGTCCAGCTACTAACGCCTAACGCTGTCGAGAACGCTGCAAGGATTCTTCAGGGTGGTGAGGAGCCGAGTGAACGCACCATGGCTAGGATACCCCAGTTCAATGGGATTGGGCACATTTACGTGGTGCCCATTCAAGTTGGTTGCTTAGGTAACTGCACATACTGCGTGGTCAAGTACACGAGGAGTGGTATGGGTTGGGTTAGGAGCGCTGACCTAGGCATGGTTAAGGAGTACG
>Ga0080003_1000079_pt1 | contig 68870 bp, 76 predicted proteins | sample JossMetagenome_FD_69206 | JGI IMG/M metagenome (GOLD analysis project Ga0080003, IMG submission 69206) | Hot spring microbial communities from Joseph's Coat, Yellowstone National Park, USA - JC2_E (SPADES assembly) (version 2) | ecosystem: Environmental > Aquatic > Thermal springs > Hot (42-90C)... | reverse complement strand
TGAATCAATGATATCTTGAACTTTCATCATAATTAATTTCTGAACCCATATTTTCTTTGTTTAATGGAAGGTTTACGTGGAGATTTAAGTCTCGAAATGTACCACGGTGGATGATCTCTGTTGTTAGATGCGCTTTCCTTTCTTAAAAGAGTGAAAAGAAGCACAGCTCTGGCCCGCTGTGACACTTCATAGCTTTAAAAGTATATGATTTTCATTAAAGTAATCCAAGAACTAAAAAAGATCTAATTTAAAATCAGGAACATGAAAATGAGAAAACAGGTCTAATTATCTTATAGATAAAAAGTGGCTAAATCTGGATAACGCCAAGGATATGCGGGGGGAGGGATTTGAACCCCCGAACTCCTACGAGACCAGACCCTGAATCTGGTGCCTTTGACCAGGCTCGACAACCCCCGCTAAATGCTGATGATATCGAGGATTTAATTATTGCTGGTTGTTCCTGGATTCTCCGGTCAATTTTCTTCCCACTCGCGTTTAACTGCCTTGCATATCTTGCCGTTCCCAAAAACTTCCCTGAAGCGTAATTTACCTTGCGCTTGGCGCCTGGAATAGTAATCCCCCGGTTAAGCGAAACCTGGAGAGGAAGTGTTGTAAAAGGGCCTGTTACACTGAAACAGCGACCGGAAATGAAAGAGTTGCCAGTAGGTAGACTCACGTTATAAATTTAAAATGCTTTTAGATTTTTTAGTTATATAATATCATAAAATGCTCAATATCAGCAAGGGCTAGATGGATGGATTGTACAGTTTTCGATCATTAGTAATCGCGGACTGAACAGCTCGCCTTGCGGCTCACTGCTTACATCCCGATCCTATCAACCTTGTCTTTTACAAGGGATCTGATGACGATGCCTCTTTTCAGGGACGGCTTCGAGCTTAGATGCCTTCAGCTCTTATCCGCTTATGACGTGGCTGCCCGGCAAATGCCTTGTCAGACAACCGGTAAACTAGAGGCCACGAACCCCCGTTCCTCTCGTACTAAAGGGTCCTTCCCTTCAGGCATCGACGCACTCCCACGGAGAAGCAACCCTACTGTCTCGCAACGTAGTGAACCCATCTCAGGATCCCTTTTAATGGGCGAACAGCCCCACCCTTGGCAGCTGCTGCACCGCCAGGATAGGAACAGACGACATCGAAGTAGCAAACCTCCGGGTCGATATGAACTCTTGCCGGAGACGACTCAGTTATCCCTGGGGTAACTTCTCTCTTATCACCCGCCCCCACTAAGGAGGACTGGGTGGTTCGCTAGGCCTTGCTTTCGCATCTGGTTCCCTTATTGTGTGTGAACCAGTCAAGCTGGCTTTTGCCCTTACACTCTACGGAGGATTGCTGACCCTCCTGAGCCAACCTTTGGGGGCCCTTGTTATCTTTTCGAGGGCGTGGCGCCCCACCCAAACTGCCCACCTATCGGTGTCCCTTCATCAGGTTAGTGACATAACCCCAGAAGGGCGGTGTTTCATCGGCGCCTCCAGGTACCCTGACGAGCACCCTTCGACGGCTCCCGCCTACACTACACATCCGGGACCATATCACAGCAACAGGCTGCAGTAAAGCTCCACGGGGACTTCGCTTTCACGTGGGAGAGACTGGATTGTGCACCAGTACATCAATTTCACTGGACTCAACGCGGGGACAGTGGGACCCTCGTTGGACCTTCATGCAAGCCGCCAATTAAGCGGCTAGGTATTACGCTACCTTAAGAGGGTCATAGTTACCCCCGCCGTTTAGCGGCCCTTCACCCCGTTGAACCGGGTCTTCAGGTACCGCCACTGGGCAGGCTTCAACCGCAATACACACCCTTTCGGGCTAGCTGCGATCTGTGTTTTTGTTAAACAGTCGGAGTCCCCTAGCCACTGCGACCTATTCCTTCTCGGAATAGGCACCCCTTCTACCGAAGATACGAGGCTAGTTTGCCGAGTTCCCTCGCGTAGATTCGTCCAATACGCCTTGGGCTTCTCACCCAGGGGCACCAGTGTCGGTTCTTGGTACGGTCTCAACCTTGACTCCCAGTGAATTTTCACGGGTTCAAGGAATTGGCTGAACCACCACTAGGGCGGCTCAGGTCCCTTCGCCAAGTTCTCACCATTACGGTACTCCCCTGACTTATAGACCAAAATAACCAGACGCGGTCACTCAGCCTATCCCTAAACGTCATCACTGGGACGGAACAGTTGAGGCAACGGAATATTAACCGTTTTCCCATTCGGTAATCTCGCGTTAGGGATTACCTTAGGACCGGCTAACCCTCGGCTGACGAGCGTTGCCGAGGAACCCTTAGCCCTTTCGGCGGAGTCGATTCTCACGACTCTATGCTGCTACTTTCACCAGGATCCGCGATACTGTTGGGTCCACGCCTCCTCTCGAAGACGCTTCTGCCCCAGCAGCACGCCCCTCTACCGAATCACCTTTCGGTGTCCGAAGGTATCGGTGCATGGTTTAGTCCCGTCCATCTTCGGAGCTTGCGACCTCGACGGGTGAGCTTTTACGCACTCTTTAAAGGATGGCTGCTTCTAAGCCAACCTCCCAGCTGTCTTGGGTCACAAACATCCTTTTGTTTACACTTAACCATGACTTTGGGACCTTAACCTTCGTCTGGATTGTTCTCCTCTCGGGGATCAAGCTTATCCCGATCCCCTAGCACCAAGCTTCTACGGCTCTGGCGGATTCGGAGTTTGTTAAGGGGGCCAATCCTTTCGAATTAGCTTACCCTATACATTTCTCTACGCCACCAGACGCCTCTGCTCAGGTCTACCTGCGGGTAGTCTCGAGGGGAACCCGCTATTACCGGCCTAGATTAGCCTTTAACCCCTAATCCCAGGTCAACAGAACGATTTGCACATCAGAACCTGTTCGGTCCTCCACCCAGCTTTCGCTAGGCTTCAACCTGCCCAGGATTAGATCGACCGGCTTCGGGTCTCCCACCAGCGACTTCACGCGAGCTCACGTCGCCCCTCCCTCACGGTGCGGGCTTGTTGCTTTCGCTCCGGCTCCTTCCACAAAGGAATTAACCTCGCCGCTGATCAGAACTCCCTGGCCCGTTCTTCAACACGGACGGCAACACACTGATCTGCAAGAGCTTCATCTCTTCCATGCATTGCCAGTTAATAGCCACTTGGTTTCAGGTCCTTTTCACCACCCTTTCGGGCTGCTTTTCAGCTTTCCCTCGCGGTACTAGTGCGCTATCGGACTCGGGACGTATTTAGGGTTGGATCTTAGTGAGACCCTTGTTCCCGCGCGAAAACCGACGCACGGTACTCTGGAAATTCGGGCTTGTAGCTCGCACAACTTCGTCCACGGGACTATCACCCTCTCAGGTGTTTCTTTCCAGAAACTTAGACTCGCTGTGCAGGGCATTAGCCCGACTCCACACTCCACATCTTCTTTCCCTTTCGGGAAATTATTCGGTTTGCCCTCTGCCGTTTTCGGTCGCCCTTACTAGCGGCATCCCTATTGGTTTCTTTTCCTCCCGGTACTAGGATGTTTCGATTCCCGGGGTTCCCCCTTCCTTTCGGAAGTTTCTCTTGCGAGAAAGGAATTCCCATTCGACGACCTCCGGATCTAAGGCTCCTTGCGCCTCCCCGGAGATTATCGTAGCTTGGCACGGTCTTCATCGGCGCCCGAGCCGAGCCATCCATCAAGTGGCCTATGTACTGTAGCAATCCATCTCCATATTCTAACCCTTTGCTGACCTTCATCAATCCTGAAAGGATTTCAGTCCTTCCCCAGCAATACTTCTATTACTGGGTGCATAATGAGCAAAAGAACTATAGCAACACTTTGTATATATAGATTTCTTACATTCATTTTTCAGCCACAGTTCTGCTTTACCAGCACATTTAAGGTTTTGTTAGGAGTTTGGGGAAGCAGTAAATCTCAATTGCTTTAGCGATGAGATACACGGACTTCCCCCTATGGAAAAGCTTATCAGTCCACATGGAATTATTGACAGTAGGATCGGTGCGATCCGAATCTACGCCTGTGGAGATCGATACCTCCGTAACCTACCTGCCCAAAGGCAAGGGGGCAACTCTTGGGGCGGAAGGGATCGAGTATGGTCGTTGAATCAGGAAGCTCCGAAGCTTTAGCTGAGGGGTAGCTCACCATATCAATGAACTTCAGGAACATAGATCTCATGGGTGGAAGGTGCAGCGGTATCTACGCCTTTGGGATATTTGTTCCCTTAACCCTACGAGATAAATTCATCCAAGTATAAATCTTTCATCGAACAGATACTTGGACCCGCGGAAAAAGGTAGCACGCTTCAACGGCCAACTCCATGCATAAATGGTCCCACTACAAAAAATGCCAGGAGCACTATCGCGACAACCACGGCGCAAAGTACCGAGTAAAGCCTGTCCTTCTCGACAGCAAACATCATAACTGTAAGGATTGCCCTGGCAATGGGAATGAATATGAATATGATGATTCCTATGCTCATGAGAGCGAGCGGTACATCTGGCGTTACCGTAATTAATAATGTGAATTTTACCAGGCTCAGATTAAGTTTTGCAAGGGAAATTATGTATGACATTGGGAAGAAGAGAAACCGTTCTAAACCAAATGAAAGAATAACGCCCGCTAGCACGAAGGCAATGCCGAGAGCAACTCCGTATTGAAGTACCGACCTGATTATCTTCCTTACATTTATCTCAGCCAAGTCACAACTCCCCCCTTCAGAAGCATTTCAACTCCCACTGCTAGAAGAACAAGAATAAGAACGATTTTAGCAACGGGCGTCTGAACTCTATTCAAAAGTCTTCTCCCTATAATGGAGCCAGGAAGTATTCCAAGTATCACAGGCGCTATTATGGGAGGGAAAATGAACCCCGAGGAAAAGAGAATACCGGCACTTGTTGCGGCAGTTACCCCGAGCATGAAATTGCTTGTTGCGGCCGACACTTTGAAGGGCACCTTCATCACAGAATTCATCGCAAGGGAATTGAACACCCCACCTCCAACTCCCAGCATACCTGAAATTATTCCTGCACCAAACATGGCGGTCATACCTTCTCCCACTCTTCTGGGGTGATATTCTATTTCCTTCCTCTGAACCGGATCCATATATCTTGACGATAGTTTCAGCTTTTCAGCAAAACCAGTGACGGGAACGGTTGAAATAGAATCGTTGGCAACTCCACCTCTTATGAGATCAAATGCACAGAAGAGAAGCACAAGTCCGAAGCACAGATAAAGGATCCAGTCAATACGCATCCTCGAAAGCGTAATCGTTGTGAAAGTTCCCAGAATTGCACCTGTGGTTATCGCTATGAGAAGCAGGGTTCCAATCCTGTAGTTGGCGGGCGGCCCTCTGTTGAATGAAGCGATTCCTGCGCCGCAAGAGGTCGCTATAACGCCTATGAGACTGGCACCTATAGCGTAAACGGGAGGGACTCCGAACAGGGTTACAACTGGCGAAATAATTATTCCGCCGCCTATCCCAACCAGAGCTCCCAAACATCCGGCCCCGAAAGCTATAAGGAGCATGAGGAGAAAATAAAGTAGAAATGAGAGAAAAAGCATAAAGCACCTCACTAGATGCTTCCCTTGGGTCCTTTAAAATTGTGGCACTCGCCTAATTTCCCGGGAATATGGGATGAGTATTTCATGGTCAAATACATGCTTTTTCCAAAGGGGCACGGATATGCATTGAAATGGAAATTGGATGATACTGGTCAGTTATCGGGAATCTTCCCTGGGAAAGGAAAATCGACATAGTTTACGAAAATTTTAGTTCATATAAACAATAGACCTTACAGGTTAACTGACCGCAGAGGCCAACCCAAGCGGAACACCTCTTGTGCAGCACTATTTCATCTTCCAGGAATGAAGAAAGGATAACGATTTATCGAAAATCTTACTGCACTGTTATGGAAAGAAGATATTTTCAAACCTCAGTTGGAAAGATTTCTTTTCTTGAACGTAAAGGGGAAAACCCCGTCATATTTCTTCATGGTCTTGGCGGTACGGGAAACTCTTGGATAAAGCTTCAGGGGTATCTGGATGAAAAGCTTGGCTTATATTTCCTGGATCTCCTTGGTCACGGAAGGTCCTCGAAACCTGAGATAGAATATGCAATATCTGTCCAGGAAACTGCACTGAGTGATTTCATTTCAGGCATGGGATTTGAAAAATTTTCACTGGTTGGCAACTCATACGGTGGCTGGATTTCCCTGAGATTTGCAGTAGATTTTTCACAGCCAGAAAAGATTGTTTTGGAGGATAGCGCGGGAATAAACAGAACTTTCGGTGAACTTAATGCAGAGGAGAGGGATTTCCTGGTGGAAAGGATTCTTTTGTCAAACAGGATGAACGAAGGGCATGTCATAAGAAGCATAGTAGCCAACAATGCAGATCCAAAATGGAAGTTAAAGGAATATGAACTCAGATCGTTGAAATGCAAGTCTCTGATCCTCTGGGGGGAAAAGGATCCAGTCATACCGAAGGAAAATGGCCTCAGATTGAAGGAGCTAATTCCCAAAAGCATTTACATCGAGATCAAGGGTCAGGGGCATGTTCCGCACGTGAATTCGCCGGAACAGGTTGGAAAAATCATAAATGATTTCCTGATTTCCTGACATCAGGATTTCTAGAAATCTTATTAAACCAGAAGTAATTAACCTCCATGGCTCAAGAAAAGAAAGAGATGGAGGATGAAAGAGAGAACATATCGGTGAAGGGTGTGGAGAGGCATCTTTACGAGAGGATGAAGGCGCTGGCGAGGGAGACTGGAAGGACAATAGGTGAAGTGACCAACGAAGCTTACAAGTTGGCACTTGGTGCAGCAACGGAAACAAGGAAGGTGGGCGAGGAATTCTTGAAGGGGGTATCAGAGAGTAAGATAATAGAGATACGCGACCTGAAATCACTGGAGATAACAGGCGAAGAGCTCAGAAGTTACAACAGAAAGGTGGCATTCAGGAACATAGGGCACCTGTCTTTCGTGGGTGTTAGCGAAAAGGATTTTGAGGCGCTTGTGGACTCGATCGTGAATGTGAAAACGCTGTCTATTCCAAAGGAAGTCCCAAAAATGAAAATACTGGAGAAGTTAAGATTCGTGGACGAAATAAAAACCCAATAATTGTTAGGGGAAAGATTAATTTCGTATTAGTTGATGAACCACGAATGATTGATCTAGCTCTGCTATACGTCATTCTAATCCTTCTGGCATCACTTCTTGCAGGAGTCTTGGGGGCACTTGCAGGACTTGGGGGCGGAGTACTGATAGTGCCTTTCTTGACCCTTTTTTTCAGGGTCCCGATCTCATTGGCAATAGGGGCATCCATCATCTCGGTCATAGCAACGTCAAGCGGGGCAGCTTCTGCATACGTGAAAGACAGGATATCCAACATAAGGGTTGGAACATTCCTTGTGCTGTTCACGACAACTGGTGCAATAGCCGGTGCTGCCATCGAGCATATAACACCAGTCAGGATTGTGTATATTACATTCGGAATTGTTCTCCTGATATCCCTCCTTCCTTTCGTAAAAAAGATTGGAGAAGAATTCCAGGAAGGCGTGAAGAACTCTCCGCTGGCAGAAAAACTTTCGCTTAACAGCAGTTTCTATGATCCTTATTTGAAGAAGGAGGTGAAATACAACGTAACCGGCATACCTGGTGGATCCGCAGTTATGTTCATTGCTGGGCTCCTTTCAGGTCTTCTGGGGATAGGATCCGGTGTGTTCAAGGTAATTGCTCTTGACGAATTCATGAAGCTTCCCATAAAGGTATCCACCACAACTTCCAATTTCATGATAGGAATCACGGCTGCTGCAAGTGCTGGTATTTATTTCTTCAACGGTGATGTGAACCCATTCATTGCTGCACCTGTGGCAATAGGAGTGCTTGCAGGCTCCATATTGGGGACTAAACTTTTGGTGAGAATAAAAGGTTCAACTGTAAGGAAGGTCTTTGCAGTTATACTGGTGGTAGTGGCGGTGGAGATGCTTCTCAACGGGGTGGGAATACGAGTGTAGAGGATAAGGAGAAGGAAGAAAGAGCCCTGGAGGAAAAGAAAGAGAAGGAAGAATCCCTTTCCTCTAAGATACTTTCCCAGTACCTGATATGGAGCGTTGTAATCTCAGTTGCAATAATAGTTTTCGGTACTATAGAGTTTCTGGCGACCGGTTCCAGCGGATACTTAAATATACCTGTGCTGGAGCTCATAAAGAGCGGCGGTATATACACACAGGTATTTCCTCACTATCCTGCAACGATAGGTATAGGTGTCTTGAAACTGAAATCATTCGCAATAATCCAGTTAGGAATCCTTGTTCTCATACTGTCCCCAACTGGAAGGATGTTCCTTCAGATTTTCATCTATCTCAGGGAAAGGGACAGGACCTTTGTCGCTATAGCTGCCACAGTATTCACGATACTTGTGATTTCCCTTTATATTTCCAAGTTCTTCAGGTGAGCCTCATATCTTCTTTCCGTAGATAGAAATTATGCTCCTCATTCCCTGGCTCGTATAGAATTTGTGTGCCAGCAAATTTTCTGTGGGGAATTCTACCGTCACCATGCCGCACCCCTTCGACTTCTCCTTCTCTATCAGGGAACTTATAAGCTTTCTTCCTAGGCCGGACTTTCTGTATTCAGGAAGGACATATATCTCAGTGACCCTCAGTTCCTTAAGTGGTTCGTAGAAATGACGTTCTATTATTTCTCCCATTATCATTCCCACTATCTTCCCACCATTATCTGCTACTAGAACATCCCTAGTGTCTAGTCTTATGGCGCTGCTGAGGTATTCCGTCACCTTCTGCTCAAGACCCTCTGTTACGACGAAGAGTGGGTCATGCTCGGAATTGAACTTCTTAAGGCGTATAACCAGGTTTGCCGTATCTTTAAGATCTTCTTCCTTAAGATCCCTTATCTTTATTTCACTCATATCTCGGTCACGCTCCTAATCAATTTCATGTCAATCATCTTTTCTATGATCAGCCTGTTTCCGCTTATTATCTCCCTTGCTCTACTGAGGAACTCTTCCTTCGTCATTTTTGTCCTGGCCAGACCCTCCCTGACTCCTGAATCAGCAATTGCTGCCGCCACTCTCGGGAATACTTCCCATTCCTCCATTGTCGGTATTATGTACTGGTCGTTTATTCCCCTCTCCTCCGCGAATCTGGCAAGCTCCCTGGCAGCCTCAACTATCATCTTTTCATTTATCTTGGTAACACGCGCATCAAGTGCACCTCGGAAGACTCCGGGGAAAACAAGGCTGTTGTTCACCTGGTTGGGAAAGTCTGACCTTCCAGTGGCCACGATCTCTGCTCCATTCTCCTTAGCCTCGTTTGGCCATATCTCAGGAATTGGATTAGCTAGGGCGAATATTATCGCCCTTTTTTCCATCTTTCTTACCCATTCCCCCTTGATCACACCTGGCCCCTGCTTTGATGCAGCCACCACTGCATCCGCACCCTCCATTGCCTCAGCTATGTCCCCCTTCCTTCTCTCCCCATTGGTCTTAAGGGCCAGATTATATTTCCAGGGGTTATCCTTCATGAGGATATCCATGTCTTCCCTTTCCGGGTGAAGAATGCCATGGGAGTCTACCATTGTAATATTTTTCAAATCGAAACCCGCATGGGACAGGAGATTTACGGTTGCTATGTTTGCCGCTCCAGAACCAACTATTACTAACTTTGTGTCCTTTTCCCTCCTTCCTGTCAGTTTAAGGGCATTGATAAGACCGGCCAAAGTTGCACCTGCAGTTCCCAGCTGATCATCGTGCCACACAGGTATGTTCATCCTTTCTCTCAGGGTCTCCAGAAGGTAGAAGCATTTTGGAGACTCAATGTCCTCAAGGTTTATCCCTCCAAATGCCGGTTCAAGGGCCTGCACCACATTTATTATCTGCTCCCGCTCATGAACGTTTATCGGGATGGGGATGGCATCCACGCCCCCGAGATACTTGAATATCAGCCCCTTCCCTTCCATGACTGGCAAGGATGCCTCCGGCCCGACATTACCGAGACCAAGGACACGGGTTCCATCTGTAACTATCGCAACGGTGTTCCATCTCCATGTCATCTCAAATGATAGGTCCTTATTTTTCGAGATTTCCTTGGAAACAGCGGCAACACCAGGGGTATACCATACGGAGAAATCATCAAGGCCCGTTACTGGGACCTTTGGAATCGTCTGAATTTTTCCAAGAAACTTCTTAGCATATTTTATAGCCAATGTGGAGTATTCTTCACTGCCAGATTCCCCTTCGTTTCTCATATGAGGGTATCGCAAGCTAAATGTTAAGCCTTTTCACCATACATTTCCATTTTTCCAATATTCTAGCCGCAATTTATTCTGAGAGAAGGTTTCTTCAATGACCTGAAAGAAAGGGTTAAAGATATCTTGCACCTTAGCAGTAAATTATGGGAGAGGCATTTGGGATCTTGTATACGGAAACATATCTGCCCTTTCACAGGGGCTATTAAATTGTAAAAATATTATGCAGCTGGAGCAAGAGGGAGGATGCTTTAGCTTAGCTCTAAAGCAATCTTTAGGAAAGTATTTGCATCCCTTTTTAAATGAAGGTGCAATGTCTGACCTCAGGGATAACGTTGCAGAAGACAGGGGAGTAATAAAGAGGATACAGCTAATATTTCCCGGCTACCATGGTTACAGGATAAATGAAGACCTCAGGGACGCAGATGTGATACTGAAGGATGAACTTTACAAGAGAATCCTCAACTGCATAAGTAAATTGAAGGAGGCCGAACAGAGCCTTGTGAGGAATGGCATTTTCAAGAATCTGGATTACATCGGCTCCGTTAGATCGAAAATGCAGACAGTGGCGGAGGCTGTGAAGCATCATGCCGCGGGGTACACGGGGATCTCACCTCCGGTCAGGGTGGATGCAAGGAAGATATCATCCCTTTACGATTTGGATATGAAGATTTTCAATGATATCATGACTATGGAAAAGGAGATTGATTCCGTCCTGAAATCTTCAGTTTCAGGAAATGGAGATTTCTCTGAGTTATCTAGGGTTGATGAGATTGTTGGAGAGATAGGTTCTCTGAACAGCAGCAGGGACACATTGCTCTACGGGGGTGTATAAATGGTTCTAGGGGGAAAAAAGAAGGATATCCCATCAAAGGGAGGGAGCCTGTTCGGGTCCACAACGTTCGAATGGGAGGATCAGTACAAGCAGGGAAATATAATGTGGAAGGTCCCGAGGCTTATAAGGCTAAACGATAACGTTGTTGTGAGGGAGGATGAGACAGCAGTCTTTTTCAGGGACGGGAAGGCCATATGGTATATAGACAAGCCAGGACGTTATGCCCTAACCGATCTCAATGCCCCAATAGTCGGAAATCTGGTAAAGGCACTTTCCGGGGTACAGCAGCAGGCCTACATCTACTACCTCCAAAGGAGAATCATCGACGGTAAATTCGGGTCAAAGGAGCCATATGCCTTCAAGGACAAGGATTTCGATGTTGTGATGCTAAGGTTATTCGGGGAGGTGAGGTACAGGATTTCCGACCCTTCCATATTTGTGAATCAGTTTGTTGGAACCTTCAATGCTGAGACCAGTGCGGACATTGAAAACAGGATAAGGGACCAGATCGTTCTCCTCGTGTATAATGTCCTGGGAAAGATGAAGGACCAGGGGATATCTGTCCTAGACCTTCCATCGAACCTGATGAACATCGAGGAAGCTGTCCTGGCTCTTTCCAAGAGTGCGTTTGATCAGTACGGGATAGAGATAAACAAGATTTCCGGTCTCAGCATTTCCCTTCCAGAGGAGGTACAGAAGGCTGTGGATACCAGGTCCAGCATGAAGGTAGTTGGAGCTAATTACCTTCAGTTTCAGGCAGGAAAGGCAATGGAGGATGCTGCAAAGAATCCAGGTGGGGCAGCGTCCGCAGGACTTGGTCTTGGCATGGGCATAGGGGCAGGCGGTGGGATGGCGTATCCCATGGCAAGCAACATAATGCAGGGAATGACTCAGCAGCCTCAGGAAAGGAGGACAAAGAAATGTCCAAGATGTCAGAGTGATGTTGATGAGGGCGCGAGGTTCTGCCCGTCATGCGGATACGATTTCAAAGCCCCGGAGATGATGAAATGTCCTTACTGCGGAAAGGATATACCGAAGAATTCAAAATTCTGTCCCGAATGCGGCAAGCCGATCGTGCAGAAATGCAGCAAGTGTGGCTCCGAAATCCCTCCGGGCGCGAAATTCTGCCCGAACTGCGGTGAGAAGGTGAGCTGATGTATTGCAGAAAGTGCGGAGCTGAAATACCTGACGATTCAATATACTGTCCAAAATGCGGCACCAGACAGGACACCTCAGTTACTTCAGAAAATTTGCAATCCAAAAGCGGGGAAGAGCAGGTTGAAATACTCAGGGAAATGAAGTGTCCCAGTTGCGGTGCACCCCTAAATCCTGCCCAGGGTGAAGCGATGGTGGTGTGCAGTTATTGTGGAACCTCCATTTCCCTTGGTTCACTTGGCTGGTCTAAGGTAAAGAGGCATTATATTCTCGACATTAAGGTGTCTCTCAAGGAGCAGGCAGAGGAAATATCGAAGCAGTTCCTGGACAAGAGTATATTTCACAGACATCTATTCGAGAAGAGCACCCTCACAAAGATTGAGCTGAATTACATTCCATACTGGGTCATTGACGCAGGATATTCTGCTCAGTACAGGTACAAAAGGGAACAGGTAAATCCAGGAGGATTTGCTGCTGTAGGGTTTGGGGGTAGGGGAGGCTTTGCGGGGCCGACCGTTAACATGCAGACGGTAATAGAATCTGGTACGGAAGTTGACAGGGTGAACTATCCCGTAGTGGCGGTGGAAAACATGGATCAGTACCAGCCGCCCGATTATGTGTTCAATCTCACAAACAAGAGGGAAATCTCTCCCTCTGATCTTTCCGGGCCTGTAAAGCTTATGAACGGCAGTATGGGCGAAGAAAAAGCCAGGGTAGAGGGAAAGGTGAGACTGCAGCAGTGGGTAATAAGGAGACTTCAGAGAAGAGTTCGAGGGTTCATGTCGGCGGAGGTCAGTGTGGATATAGCAGATATGTATCTTGTCCATATCCCCGTATGGTCCCTCGTTTTCACGAGGAAATCAGAGAACATTTTCCTGCTGATAGATGCACATAATTCGACTGTGATGGAAGACGTGAAGACGTAAGGAAAAATTATTTTTGTCCATGATAATAGGGAAGAATGGCACTTTATTCTCTGGACCTTTCCGAGGGGCACAAGGGTATTGTTAAAGTTTCAATGGAATTTTATTCAAACGGTAGAGAGGAAGTGGTGATGCCTGTATGGACTCCCGGCTCATACATGGTTAGGGACTTCTCCCGCCACATATTCGGAATCAAGTCATCCAAGAAAATAGAGCAGCTGTCAAAGAACAGGTGGGCGGTTACGGGGGAAGGGGATGTAAAGGTGGAGTATGGTGTTTACTGCGATGAACTCTCGGTACAGACAAGCTACGCTAACAGCGATTTCATCATACTCAATGGAGCAGGGATATTTCTCTACCCGGAGGGAAGGAAGAACGAGAGGTGCGATGTGAGGCTGGAGAATGTTGGAGGGAGGGATATTGCAACCGGTCTCGATGAAATTTCAGGAGTGTTTGTGGCGGAAGATTACGATCAGCTTGTTGATTCTCCGTTTCTCATAGGTAACTTTGAATCTATGGAATTTGAAACGATGGGAAAAAGTCACCTCATAGGTTGGCAAGGAATGATGCCTGTAGCCAGGGAAAGGATAGTGGAAGATTTCAGAAGAATTGTGGATGCAGAAGGCAAAATATTCGGAGAATTGCCCTACAAGAGATATGTTTTCATTATAATTGCGCTACCGGATGAATTATATGGGGGTCTCGAACACAAGAGCAGCACGGTCATAATGACTGATGGAAGAAAACTTTCGGATCCCACATCTTATAAACTCTTTCTCACAACGGTATCTCACGAGTTCTTCCACACATGGAACGTGAAGAGAATAAGACCTGCAGAGCTAGGACCTTTTGACTACACAAAGGAGGTCTACACGAACATCCTCTGGTTGAGTGAGGGATTCACATCCTACTATGAGTGGCTTGTCCTCTGGAGGGCGGGTATAGTGACTGAGGAAGAGTACTTCAATCATATATCCACGATGATACAGTATTACCTTCTGCAGCCCGGACATACCTATCCAGCGGATCTTTCGTCTTTCAACACATGGATCAAGCTTTACAAGCCCGACGGAAACATACTGAACAGCTACATTTCCTACTACCTCAAGGGTGAGCTTATAGCTCTAGCCCTCAACTGCTTCATACTGGAGGTAACTGACGGGCAAAAGAGCTTGGATGACCTTTTCAGAACGCTTTACCATCATTTCAAATCCACAGGAGAGGGGATAACTAAGGAAGAGCTGATCTCCTATGTCAATGGAATTGCCGGTACCAAGGGGGGTGATTTACTGAGAAGGATGACGGAGGGCGAGGAGGAGATCGATTTCCATTCATATCTCGATGCAATAGGTTACTCCCTCGAGATGAAGAGCGGGGGAGAAGAACACTCAGGATTTCTGGGGATCGTGATTTCTAAAGTCAACGGTAAGATGCAGGTGAAGGCACCACTAAAAGGTCACCCTGCATTTGATTCCGGCGTGCTTCCGGGGGATGAAATACTAGCGGTCAACGGTCAGAAATTCACCGATCTTTTCACGCGTGACCTATCCCCTGAGCTTAGAAATTTCAGGGTTGACGACCTGAAGTGGATAAGACCGGGGGAGAAGGTTGTGCTCCATCTATTCAGAAACAACAGGCTCATCCAGCTGGAAATGAACGCCGGTGAGGGGTTGCCAGAGGTGAAGATAAGCAGGAAGGGAGAAAGCAAGCTGAAGGATAAGATGCTAAGCGGATAGAACATCTTCCTTTATGCTAAGCAGAAGGGAGACCATGCTCTCCCTTTTCAGTTTTCCCGTGTTGACGTTCCTCGGGCTTGGGTGGTAGGAAGGGTATATGGAAAGACCTGCAACTTCGTACTTCCTTCCATGCTCGAATTCCAAGGAAGAAACGGAGTATCCTCTTTTCTTTAGGTAGAGTTTCAGTCTATTGAAAGCAGTCTGTCCGAGTGCAAGGACCGCCTTAAGATTCTTCATAGATTCTATCTCAAATTCCAGGTATTCGCTGCAGTTATCCATTTCTTCCCTTGCGGGTTTGTCTCCAGGCGGTACACATTTCAGTACCGCTGTTATGTACGCCTCATCGACCACAAGACCATCATCCACACTTACCGAATCAGACTTGTTGGAAAGGCCCACCTCGTAGAGACAGGAAAAGAGGAAGGAGGCACTCTTATCCCCCGTGAATACCCTTCCTGTCCTGTTACCACCCGTAGCTGCAGGAGCCAGCCCAAGGATGAGGAGCTTTGAATTTATATTTCCGAAGCCGGGAACAGGCTTGCTCCAGAACTTCTCCCCAGCGAATTTCTTCCTCATGGTAGCTACCTCCGTCCTGTATTTTACAAGCCTAGGGCATCTCTGGCATCCTATCAATACGGAGTTCATCTCTTCTATTGACGAGAACTTCATTTAATCACCTTTTGTAAGGTGTTTCTCCAGAATAAGAGAGAGAAGGTTTTTCAACTCATCTGGCGTTTTCAACCTGAATTTTGCATCTGTGATCCCATCCCCGATCTTCACAGTCACCTGATCCCTGAGCACGCGAAATGCCTCCTCATCGGTCTCATCATCACCCGCAAAGAGGATGAAGTCATTGTTCATCTCCCTCCTTATCGCGGTGCCCTTGTTAACCCCCTTTATCCTCAGCTCGAATATGTATTTCCCAGCGTACAGTTCAAAACACTCTTCACTTATGGATTTCACCACTTCCTCAAGCTCCCTTACCCTCGTAGAATGGACGTTGTAGTAATGAAACTGAACCCCGCCTCCCTTATCAAGAACCTTAAGGCCGGGGAACATTTTTTCAAGATATTTGTATCTGGATGCGATATCCCTGGATCTTCTGACGTATTCATCAAACCCCTCTATCGTCCTTACCTTACCGTCCCCATCCAGGAACTGCGCACCGTGAAGCGCGATAACCATGAATCCAGGACCGATGAGAGGGAGAATACTGTCAAGGGCTCTTCCCGTTATGATGTAAGTGGGTATCCTCGAACTTATACTCCTGACCAGGTCAATGGTCTCCTTATCCGCTACTGCCAGTTTGGGATCGGAAGTGAGGTTGACGAGTGTTCCGTCATAGTCCAGGAAAGCCTTGGTGATACCTCCCTTCTCCTTTATGTATTTCAGGATATCATCTATCATTACCAACTACCTTGAGGTATGAGATCATTCAAATATATCAAAGGTAGTCTGTATATTTCTACCGCTGTCAGACAGCACATTCTTCATCTTCCTTTCCTTTCTGCTCGCTGAGTAGAGATAAGAGAGGTCACGGGTGTTCTCCATAAGCAAAATGAAAACCTTCCCCCTGCCGAACCTACCCGTCCTTCCCCTTCTCTGTATTGATCTAATCTCGCTTGGCACGGGCTCGTAGAAAATTACAGTATCGGCAGAGGGAATGTCCAGCCCCTCCTCCCCAACCTGCGTTGCCACAAGAATTCTTATCTCCCCCTCCCTGAATCTGCCGATAACCGCGGCCTGATCTCTCTGGCTCATTCCCTTTCCATTCTTTCTTGAGCTCTGACCTATGAATTTCTCGCATGAAAAGCCCTCAGATTTGAGTATGGATGAGAGTATATCTGCCGTGATTCTGTAGTGGCAGAATATTATGACCTTCGTTTCCTTCCACTCCCTCAGCATTTTGATTACAGCATCAATCTTTGGGGAATGATTCTCCAGCTTGCCAGACGTTAATTCCTCTATCCTCCTTCCCAGGGAGACCATTCTCGGGTCATTAAACACGCTTCTTGCGTTGCTGTTTGTTTCCCTAATTTCCCTCATGTATTCCCTCAGGGACAGGAGACCCTGGGTTTCAGCAAACTCTATGAGATAGTCAAGGATTATCGCTGTGGTCCTGATTCTGGCGGCCCCATAAAAATACCTGTTACCCTTTCTTATTTCTGAAGAAATCACGTCGCCCAGGGCAATAAGGTCCTTTCTTGACCTTATCTGCACGTTTATCGAGAAATTACTGAATTTTGACACGACATCATTGAAAATCTCCCTAAGGGTTGCGATCACCTCCTGACATCCTGGAGGCATCGGTATCTTAACCTGGTTTATCTCTATACCCTTAACATAGGGGGAGACATCCGGAGATCTCTCATCCCTTATCTCAACGTGATCAATATGCAAATTTCGCATTATTTCATCTATCTTGGAGGAGTCACCCCCCGGGGAGGCCGTGGTTGCTATTATCCTTGAGTCCTTGAAGAATTCTGCAATTTTCACGTAAGCATAATTTCCTATTGCACGGTGTGCCTCGTCAAACACCACAACTGCTACCTCCCCCCTTATCCCGGAAAGAATTTCCGCGTCATTGCTTATAACCTGAGGAGTTGAGACTATCACTCTTGCTTTTTCGTAGAGAAGCTGTCTCTCCTCCCTCTTCACCTCTCCAGTTACTTCCACGATCTCTTCCTGTGCCAGTTTCAGGAACTTCCTGATCGATGCAGCGTGCTGGTGAACAAGGGGTCTTGTTGGGGCCAGAAAAATGCATTTTCCTCCGTGCTCTATGAGTTTGGATATCGCTATTATCGCTATAATGGTCTTCCCGAGGGCAGTGGGTATCACAATGAGCGTGTTACGTTCCACTGCCTTCATAGCGATATCGTGCTGATACTGTCTGTATTCGATAATCTCCTCCCTCAGAATGGAAGAATATCCCTCCACATATGTTAATAGCATCTAGGCTTTAACCTTGACCTGAGGTTGAATCTGAGCCCAAGAACTCCGAAATTCTTTTCCTTACAACATCTTCAAGCGATTTTCCGCGGTCCAAGGTGAAATAATAGGCTCCAATGCGTCTCTTTATGACATCTTCAACTGTCAACGCGCATTCGTTCCTTATGGCGGCATCGATCGGGTCTCCTGGAGCGCGCCTGTATAAAACAACAGGCAGACCACTTACGATAACCTTCTTACCTAGAAGTTTTCCTATCTTACTTGAAACCTTCCTGGATGCATTTCTGTAATTGGTGATCTTCACCCCCATCACCGATACCATTCTATCCTTGATATCAACATGGAAATCCCTCGTTACCCTGCCAGGATCAGATCCGCTGCCGTATAGAGGCCTCACGCCAACGTATTCCCCAACCACATCGTCCCAGCTGGCATCCCTCAGTATCCTGGAAATTGAACTGAATATGTATTCCCTCTCCCTCTCATCCACGTGATCGTCCCAGGGCTTATCCGTGAAATCGTCTGTGGTTCCTGCAATGAGTACCTCCCCTCTGGGTATTATGAACATCTGCCTTCCATCGATATGCGATTTGAATGCAATTGCGTTCTCAATATTTTTCATATTCCTCAAAATGAGGTGAACTCCTCTCGAGAGTTTAAGCCCCTCGATCCTTTTTCCAGTATATTTTTCATAAATCTCATTTATCCAGGAGCCTGTTGCATTGATCACGATTCTCCCCCTAACGGAATAGCTGCTGCCAGTAAAGACATCCTTGAGAATAACCTCAACACCCTCACCCTTATCTAAGAACTCTTCAGCAGAAACGTAATTGAGAGCTGTTGCTCCATTCATCACAGCTGATATCACGTTGTATATGACGAGAAGGGCATCATCCGTGACAGCATCCATGTAGGTGAAATAACCGTTGAAACCCTCATATTCATATTTTCCCGCTGAGAATTTTGGAAATTTGAGACTACCACCGAGAAGGTTATAAAGGAAAAGACCGAAGAAAATGGTGTATCTGGACCAGGAAACATCGTCTATGAGAATATCGAAATTCATTCTCTTTACGATATCCACATTCCGCACCAGATAGTTCCTCTCGCGGAGAAGCTCCCTTGTGAGAATGACGTGCCCCTGCCCCAGGTACCTGAGACCACCGTGTATCAGTTTCGAGGAATTGCTGCTGGTTCCTGATCCGAAATCCCCCTTGTCTATGAGCAGGACATTCAGATGGTTAGAGGAAAGAATGCTGGCAATTCCTGCCCCCGCTATTCCACCCCCAACTATGATTGCATCGAACTCCTTCCCGTTGAGGTCGTGAAGATTGTGCTTCCTTGTAAAGTAAGAGAACTCCATCCTGTGCCTATTGAACCGTGAGATATATACTATAAGCGAAACTCACCTCGCACTCTTCATTAAAATGAAATATTCGCATAAAGCTCGTAGTAGTTCGAGTTGAATGCTGCGCTGGATTCTCGGGCAACTCAATTTAAAGGACTGTTTTCAAATTTCATCCCGGACTGGAAATGAGTTCTTGGGGACCCCTAAGCTATTAATTATGAAGGGATTAGGAAAATGATGGAGATACCCCCTATACCCGGAATAATTTCTGGGATATTGATGCTTGCAGTCTCCTCCTTTGCCCTGACGTTATCCGTAGAAGGTATAGGTCATAGGCTGAAGATGAACGACAGCCTTGCTGGTGTCATCATCAGTCCCCTGTTTACCTCTCTTCCCGAGTTGATCATTGTAATTGAGGCGATCATAATAGTGGGCAGCGGGCCGGGTTCTGAGATAGCAGCAGGGACCATAATAGGGGAACCGTTTATGGTTTCATCCATCGGCATACCTGCCGCTGCTGTTATCCTCCTCTCCAGGAAGGGAAAGATAGAAATGCTTGACTCATCTCTTTCAAAGATCTCTATCCTGCTAGGGTTGATATTCCCTGTTATGCTGATCCCCCATTTCGTAAATTCAGTGTCAGCAAGAATTTTCACTTCTGCTGTCCTCGTTGCCATATACTTCGCGTTCGTGCTTCTATGGAGGGGTGAAGGGGAGAGCAGCGCAACGGTGATATCAAACAGGTATCTTGCCCTTCTCACTGCCGCAGGAGTGGTGCTACTCCTGGCCGGTTCCACGGTTCTAGTGGAATCAATCAACAGGTTTTCTGGCCTTTACGGGGTAAGCAGGGAGCTGATGAGCATTCTTTTAATTCCGGTTGGTACGATAATGCCAGAGGTGATGAACTCCCTCATATGGGCCGTCAGGTCAAAAACGAATCTTGCAATAGGCGCTCTTCTGGGTGAGGAGCTCCTTTTCACCACAATCTACCCGGCCATAGGTATTGCAGCAAGCACCTGGATAATCACAAGGGAGGGAATGGTTGCAGTGTTTCTATTTTCCATCTTCTCCATATTGATAGGAGTGGCGCTCACGAAGGCCAAGGGGAGTGTGTCTCCTTTTGTTCTGTATATCGCTTCCTTTTTATCTTTCGTGATCTATTTACTAATTTATTGGTAAAACCAAAAATATGGAAAACATTGAAATACACAGTTTCAATACAGAAATATGAGCGATCTAATGGGATTATCACTTTCAGAGATAAAAAATGAGCTCCTAAAGGGGAGACCAATCATCGTCTACGACTTCGACGGGAGGGAAGAGGAGGCGGATATGGTTTTCTACGGGGGCTCAGTAACGTGGGAATCAATAAATCAGCTCCGAAAGGAAGCCGGGGGTCTCATATGCTATGTCACAGGAAGCCAGGAGGCATCCTTGCTGAAACTTAAGTTCCTGTCAGATGAGTGGAAGAGTCACCCCGTATATTCCGGTCTTGTGAAGAGACCTTCCTACGGAGACTTTCCATCCTTCATGATATGGGTGAACCATGTATCGGTGACTACGGGTATATCAGATATGGACAGGGCCAAGACCATAAGGGAACTCCACAGGGTTCTCACGGATCATGTGGATGATAAGGCCCGCTATTTCCTTGACAATTTCTACGCCCCGGGTCACGTACCGATCCTGGCATCCCGTGGCCTTGAAGTGAGAAGGGGACACACTGAACTGGTAACCCGCCTCGCTGAGGTCCTGGGTTTACCAAGGAGCATGGTGATAGCGGAGATGCTAGGTCAGGGGAAGAGTCTCAGCAGGGAAATGGCAGAACTGTATGCTTCCAAGAACAATATGATATTCCTAGAAGGTAAAGATATAGTAAGGTTGTGAGAAACTTGGCAAAGTACGGTATTGTTGACACAACATTCTCCAGGGTAGATATGGGAAGAATAGCATATGAGACAATCAGGAAGGAAGATCCAGATGCTGAAATAGTGAGATACACCGTCCCCGGAATAAAGGACCTCCCGCTGGGAGCCACCAAACTTTTCGACGAAGGATGCGATGGCGTCATCACCCTTGGATGGGTTGGAAAGACAATGCTGGATAAGTACAGCTATCTGGCTGCGAGCATAGGTCTCATAAATGCCCAGCTTCTGGTAAAAAAACACATAATGGATGTGACGGTTCATGAGGACGAGGCAGACGTTTCAGACCTTCCGGAACTGGCGAGGGACAGAACTGTGAAGCATTCAAAAAATCTTGTGGGCCTTGTTACCGGTGGAGGAAAATCACTTCAGAAATTTGCAGGAATGGGCATCAGGCAAGGTTATAAGAACGCGGGACAGATAAGGGAGGAGGATTGAAATGCCGAAGATAGGTCTCGTTGTATCTGATTTCAACTATGATATAACAAGCATGATGCACAGGAAAGCGGAAGAGCACGCGGACCTTCTGGGTCTGGAGCATCATTCTGTTAGGGTTCCCGGTGTATTTGATATTCCACTTGCGGTGAAAACGCTCCTGAAGAGGAAGGACATAGACGGGGTCGCGGTGATAGGTGCGGTGATCAAGGGGGATACCAAGCACGATGAACTGGTGATTAACCAGGCAGTCAGGAAGCTTGTGGATCTTTCCACGGATGCGGAGAAACCTGTGACCCTGGGCATAATAGGGCCGGGAGCCGATCACGAGCAAGCTGTTGCAAGGATAGAAGAATATTCAACCCGGGCTGTGGAATCCCTGGCAAAGCTTCTGAAAACATTGAAGTCCAGGTGAATAAGAACATTTTTTTATCATCGTGGCATAATCGCTAAATGCCTTACGATTTCAGAGAGAGTGAGAGAAAGTGGAGTGATTACTGGAAAAGAGAGAGAATATTCAGGTTTGATTTTCAGTCAGGTAAAGAGATATTCAGCATAGATACCCCGCCAAGATATGCCTCTGGCAGGATGCACATAGGTCACGCTTTTCATTACAGTCACATAGACATGATCGCCAAGTACCACAGGTTGAAGGGTAAGGAAGTTTTCTTCCCTCTCTGCTTTGACGTCAACGGCATGCCCATTGAGGTAAATGTGGAAAAGAAGTACGGAATCAGGATGAGGGATTATGACAGGCAGGAATTCGTCAAACTGTGTGAAGAATTCGCTGATGCTAACATTGCGGATATGATACAGCAGTTCAGAATGCTGGGGATAACTGCGGATGAATCCCTCTACTACAGGACGAGTTCCGAGATGTACAGAAAGTACACCCAGATATCTTTCATCAGGATGTATAATTCAGGTCTTGCTTACAGGGGAGAGCATCCAGTTAACTGGTGCCCAAGGTGTGAAACGGCAATAGCAGAATCGGAGATCGTGTACGAGGAGAGAGAGGTCTCCCTGAACGACATAATCTTTGAGGGTGAGGGGTTCAAGATAACCATATCCACAACAAGACCCGAGCTTCTTCCAGGATGCGTTGCCCTTGCGGTGAATCCGGGGGATAAAAGGTACAGGGACTTGATAGGAAAGGAGGTTGAGGTTCCTATTTTCCGGAAGAAGGTTAAGATAATAGGGGATAACGATGTAATTCCAGATTTTGGCACGGGTGCAGAGATGGTATGCTCCGTCGGGGACAAGGAGGATCTCAAGATGATATACAGGCACTCCCTCCCCTTCGTGAAGACAATCGATGAGAGGGGGAGAATGACAGAGGAAGCAGGAATATACAGGGGCCTGACTGTTAATGAGGCCAGGGAGAGAATCCTCAGGGACCTGAAGGAAAAGGGTCTCTTCGTTTCTGAGAGAAAGATCAAGCAGAATGTGGGAACGTGCTGGAGATGTTCAACGCCACTGGAATTCCTCCAGAAGAGGCAGTGGTTCGTGAAAACAATTTCCTTCAAGGAAGATCTCAAGAAGTGGGCCCGGGAACTAAGGTGGTATCCCGAGTTCATGAGAAAGAGGCTTGAAGACTGGGTGGATTCGCTTTCCTGGGACTGGGTTGTTTCAAGGCAGAGATTCTTCGCAACCCCCATACCCGTGTGGGAATGCGATAACGGTCATGCTGTCGTTGCAAGGGAGGAGCAGTGCTACGTTGATCCGCTTCTGGATCCGCCCCCATATGAAAAATGTCCCGTTTGCGGCTCAAGCCTGAAAGGGTCGGATGAGGTGTTTGACACCTGGATGGATTCCTCCATCTCTCCCCTGTTCAATGCGTTCTATGAGAGGGACGAGGAACTCTTCAGGAAGATGTACCCCATGACCCTGAGACCCCAGGGGCAGGATATAATCAGGACATGGGCGTACTACAGCATCCTGAGGGGGAACCTTCTGACAGGAAAGAATCCATGGAGGGACATAATGGTGGATGGAAACATAATGGCACCGGACGGGAGGCCTATGCATGCTTCGTGGGGAAACGTTGTGGACCCTGTGCAGATGGTTGAGAAGTATGGAGCGGATGCCTTCAGGTATTTCACGGCATCCTGCTCCTTGGGTGAGGACTCCCCATTCAGAGAGCGCGATCTCGTGAGGGGTCAGAGGTTCGTCAACAAGATATTCAATCTCGTTTCATTCCTGGAATTCTACCAGGGAAAGCAGACTTCCGACGGGGAACTGAGGCCTGCGGACCACTGGATAAGGAGGGAATTGAACAAAACAATAAGGCAGGTGGACGATGCAATGCATTCATACTCAATGGATAAGGCCCTGAGATTGCTGGAGAACTTCATATGGCACACACTTGCAGATAGTTATGTGGAAATAGTGAAGCACAGATTATCGGATAGAATGGCTTTCCAAAATGTTTACCGTATAATTCTCTCCTCCATTGTGATGATATCTCCCATCCTTCCATTTATTTCTGAGGATTCCTATCAGAGATTCTTCAGGAAATACGAGGGGATGAGGAGCATCTTCGACCTTTCCTTCCCTGAGGAGATGGAGTTCGATGCTGGAGAAGCAGAAACTGGAGAACTCACTGCGAATGTGATATCCATGGCAAGGGACCTGAAGGTCAAGCAGAGGATTCCCCTTTCAGAGAAGGTCTCCAGGGTGGGGATCATATCTAAGGGTATCGTCATAGATGAGAGGGATGTTATGGGCTCCCTGAAAGCCGAGAGGGTATCGTTCGAGCAAGGCGAGATAAATGAGAGGATTGTTTCAGTAAAACTTAGACCGGAAATATATCAGTCTCTCCGTGGGAAAGCGGCACAGCTTGAAGAAATGCTCAGAGAAAGGCCAGATTTAATAGAACATGGCATGGAATTTGAGGGAATAAAGATAGTGAAGGACGATTTGACGGTTATCAGGGAATACTCCGTCAAGGGAAGGGAGGCAAGGTGTTCAGACAACTTCTGCGTTACCCTTGAGAAATGACAAATGATTTATGCAAGGAAAAAGTGCGTAATAGGTGGCAAAGAGAGCGAGCGACGAGGAGCTTATTTTCAACATACTCTCAATACTGAAGGATAAGTGGGAAGTTGTTGGGGAACTCAACTTTCTCAACCTTCTTGCTCTCAGAAATTCCCGTCCCTCACCTAGGAGGTTCAGGAGATTGATTTTCAGGATACCTGAAATCTCCGTGAATATAAAATACAGCGAGAGGAGGTACGGGAAACTCAAAGAATGTCCCATATGCGGCTCAAAACTCAAGGCAGTCAGACTTCTAAACCTTCAGGGAAAGAAGAAGGTGGTTGGCTACAGATGCGAAGTCTGTCACTACAGTTCGGAAAGGGATGGGAAACCATATATATACACGTTCAGGTTAAAGAATCGTGATATCTGATATAGAGAAGAATTACATCGTTGTCAAGATAGAAGGGGGAGAGGACGTTCAGGAGTCAATGCTCCAGCTCATAGATGACTATGGAATATTTTCTGGCCTGGTGGTCTTCGGGATAGGAATGATAAGGCAGCTTGAGGTCGGATACTGGAACGGGAAGGAGTATCTGAAAGAAGTCCTGCCAGCTCCCGGAGAAGTCGTGTCTTTCCACGGAAGCATTGCGTCGGATGAACCCCATCTTCATATCCATGTGGCCGTAGCACTTCAGGATCATGTGGTGAGGGGCGGCCACTTCTTCTCAGGCATAGCGGATCCCCTACTGGAAGTGCACGTCTTAAGACTTGAGGAAATGGTCCTCAAGAGGGAGTTAAACTCCAAATCCGGGCTCAGGGAACTGTCATTTGGGTGAATTTATATATTGAGATTCATCAGCAATCTCTTAGCATTCCCTTCACTTTCTCAGTCAAGAGGAGAGTGCCAATGGTGAGTACTTTTCCATCCTCCACATTTACTGCTGTCATGGATGCAGGCTTGATATCTATACCGAAGCTCCCTGCTTCATCCAGCCCGAGGAAACTTGCAGTGAGAGCCCTGATGGGGAGGGCATGGGAGACCACTATATAGCATCCGTCGTAGTCATCTATCGCAGCTCTCATCCTGGTAAGTATTGATTCCCATGTCTCCATACCGATATCTTCCCTGCTCAGCTTGGGTATATCATCCACCTTGAACCCGTTATAGGGTCCGAGACCGGCCTCCCTGACCCTCTCATCCTCCTTCACAGTGAGGCCCGTAATATCGGCGAGAGTCTTGGCCGTCTGTCTTGTCCTGAGTAACGGGCTGCAGATTATACCATCGAACTTTAGATCCTTCAGTTGCTCACCCGTGAAGAGTGTTTGCTCGACCCCCCTCTGGGTCAGGGGGTATTTGTCCACATCCTCAGATATAACGTTATACACATTGGCAAAGCTCTCTCCATGTCTAACCAGAACGACCTTCTTCATTTGTACTACCTGATCTTGTTAAGCATGGATCAATAAAAATCTTTTTCCGGCTCCAGAGGATATAACGTTCCTGAAACATGAAAATGACCCCTCATACAGTTTTGATTCAGCATATAAGATTCCCAATTTTCCTCCTTAGTGAAATTTTTCCAACCGTGGCACTCATTTTCCTCTTTTCTTGATATTTGATATGTTGGGAGAGAAGTGATCGTAGCCCAATGTGTTCACAGCTCTTCCATTCGTATCAAATACTCCGCTTCCCTCTGTCACCCTCCCGACAAGAGGGAATTCAGAAATTCTGTCGGGAGACGTAAAGATTAGCTCATAGTCCCCTCCCAGGGAAAAGAAGAGCTCCCTTTCAGCCTCATCCCTAGCATCCACGGAAACGTCATTTTCAATGGAGATACCAACGTTGCTGAGCTTTGAGATCAGGCCAAGCGATTTGTAAAGACCGTCAGAGTTGTCGATGCACGATGTTACTCTGTATTTTCTCATTATCTCCAAGGCGTCGAATCTTGGCTTTATGTCGAGTATCCACCTGTAATCCCCCGAGGAGTTGTAATAGTTCACTATCCCTCTCTCAACCCTGCCGATGGGGGAAGTTACGTAAACGAAATCACCGGGTTTTGCCCCACTTCTCCTGAATTCCTTTCCCATTTCCACTTCCCCTATTGCCAACCCTGTGAGGGAGATCTTCCCGCTTTCCTTCAGGTCGCCCCCCTGGAATGTAACCCCATATTTTGATCCCTCCTCGTTGATTCCCTTGACTAGAGAGATAATCCAATCCTGGTCAACGTCTCCGGGAAGGGAGAATGAAGCCATGAATTCCCGGGGAGCACCGTTTTTGGCTGCTATATCACTCAGATTTATATCAACAAGGAACCTTCCGATGAGTTCAGGGTCCCACCACCTTTCAAAATGGAAATTCTCATTTATGGTATCTATTGCAAGGAGGATGTATCTTTCTCCCAATGGAAGGAAATGAACATCCTCGTCCTCGTTGTCCCTTCCTATGAAGGACCATATCTTTTCTATAACTTTCCTCTCCCCAATGTCTTGGATTTTCATCGCTAAGATAATTAGATGTAGTTAAATAAACTATCAATCGATGGACGAGATTGAGGTGGAGAACAACGTTTACCTTACCAGGTATGGGGCTGCTTACCTGGAGGATATCTCTGCCGTTGCTGTGTCAGATGTGCATCTCGGATACGAGGACGTTCTTGCAATGAACGGCATTTTCATTCCCAGGGTTCAATCTGATATCATATACAGGCTGGTTGATGAAATCATTGAGAAGTATGAACCTGAGAAGTTCATAATAGATGGAGATCTGAAGCATGAATTCTCACACAATACCCCTCAGGAATGGAGGGATGTCTTTGAGCTCCTAGAGAGGATATCTAAAAAAAGCAAACCTGTAGTCGTAAAGGGGAATCACGATAACTTCGTGGCGAATATCGCATCAAAACTTAAGGTGCAGGTTTACGACATATACAGGGAAGGAAGGTACACATTCCACCACGGCCACAAATCATTCAGCTGGGAGGGAATCGCAATTATAGGAAACGAGCATCCGGCTGTTGGTCTACGGGACTCCGTGGATTCCGTAATCAAGCTGCCCTGCTTCCTGTATTTTAAGAAGGAAAGGCTGTTAGTTCTTCCTGCACTTTCCATATTCGCGGGTGGCTCAGACATTCTCAAAAATGAAATATCATCGCCCGTACTGAAGAAGATGAATCTGGATGAGGGGCGGGTTTATGCGCTCTGGGATGCCTACGGTACAATAGATCTCGGAAGGGTTGGGGATCTTCTATGATAGGGTTCATCTCTTCCGGCTTCAACCCACCTGACAGTCTCACGTCCGAGGAAATTTCATTCATGGAGGGCTGCAGCAAGATAATCGTCGACACCTATACCTCCCCTAACTTCCTGAAGGAATTCAGGGGTCGAAATCTGTTCCTTGCAGGCAGAAACGATCTTGAAAATTTCCAGTGGATTTTCGATGAGAGAGGTGATATTTCCATAGTTATCCCTGGTGATTCATTCTCGGCCACAACTCACTTCACAATATACAAGGAGGCCCTGAAAAAGGGACTCGATGTTAGGGTGTTCCACAACTCGTCGATATTCCCCACGGCTGCAACGCGTCTGGGTCTTCATGTATACAAGATAGGCCCACCTGTATCATTGCCTAGATTCCGGGAAGGTTTCAGGCCCACATCCCCATACTTAAAGATCAATGATAACATGTCAAGAGGTCTCCACACTGTGGTCCTCCTGGATACGGAACCTCCCATGACATTGAAGGAAGCGATTTCTGAAATGGAACTGATGGAGAGGGAGGTGCACCTCGGTATAATTAAGGGAGAGAGGATGATAGGCGTTGTCGCATCCCTAGGAACAAAGGATGAAAAACTCATGTACGGTGAGATTAGAGAGTTAAGGGATATTGAATCTCCAATCCCGGTTACACTGGTAATCCCGGGTGAGCTCCACTTCCAGGAAAGCGAGGCCCTCGAGCTCTTCAGGGTTTGAATGCTATTTCTCAAAAAAGCCTCATAAAGATTTATTACTCCGTTAACATATACGAAGAAGGTAGGTGGAATGATGCAATCAGCACAGATGGCTTATGATAGAGCTATTACCGTATTCTCGCCGGACGGTAGACTCTTCCAGGTTGAGTATGCTAGGGAAGCTGTGAAGAGGGGAACCACTGCTATAGGTATCATTTTCGGCGAGGGTGCGATACTGCTGGCAGACAAGAGAATAAAGAGTGGCCTAATAGATGAGAGGAGCATAGAGAAGATATTCGCGATAGATGGACACATAGGAGCTGCTACCTCGGGTCTGATAGGGGATGCAAGGATTCTCATTGATCATGCAAGGCTTCAGGCACAGTCCGAGAAGGTCACCTACGGACAGGAAATTATAGTGGAATCTCTGGTTAAAAAGGTATGTGATCTTCTCCAGCAGTACACGCAGTATGGTGGGGTGAGGCCTTTCGGCGCCTCTCTTCTCATCACGGGAATAGACGAGACAGGTATAAGTCTCTACGAGACAGACCCGTCCGGGTTATCCACCGGATATAAGGCAGATGCAATAGGATATGGAAGGGACGCAGCCATGGATATACTGGAAAAGGAATACAAGAGCAATATGACACTCAAGGATGCCGTGGATCTCGGAGTCAAGGCTCTTAAAGCTGGCCTCGAGCAGGGGCAGACTTTGGGGACAGTGAGTGTTGGTCTCATCACCAGAGGACAGAAATTCAGGATCCTTTCAACAGAGGAGGCCAGTAAGCTTACTGGTCTGAAATGAGAGGGCAGAATGGTTAAGGTAGAGGATGCTCTGGTAGCAAGATACGAATCAAAAGGCCACAGATTCGAGGTTCTGATTGACCAGAAGCTTGTTGACTTGATAAGGTCAGGGAAAAGTGTGAACGTGACAGATTATCTTGTCACTGATGAGATATTCAAGGACAGCAGCAAGGGGGACAGGGCCTCGGAGGAGGTCATTAAGGAGGTATTCGGAACAACCGACTTTTCAACAGTGGTCGCAGAAATAGTGAAGAGGGGTCAGGTACAGCTTACCACAGAGCAAAGAAGGAAGATGCTAGAGGAGAAGAAGAGACAGATTGTGGAGATAATATCCAGGGAGTCGCTCAACCCGCAAACAGGCGCCCCCCATCCTCCACAGAGGATAGAAAAGGCAATGGAGGAGGCCAAGGTCAGGGTTGATCCGTTCAAAAGCGCTGAGGAACAGGTCAACGATGTGCTGAAGGCCATTAGGGTCTTGCTACCGATAAAATTCGAGCACGTAAAGATGGAAGTGGAAGTTCCTGGAAGTGAGTACGGGAAGATATATGCGGAACTCGCAAAAATGGGGCAGATACTGAAAGAAGAGTGGAAGAGCAATGGAAATTACAGTGCTGTTGTGGAGATCCCGGCCGGTGTCCAGGACCAGCTTTATGATTTCCTCAACAAAAGGACGAAGGGTAATGTGAACATCAGGTTGGTTAAATAGGGGTGAATAAATTGGATTCGGAAAGAAGGATTGTTTTGCCGGGTGAGGAGATAGATTTAAATGGGATGAAACAGGGGAATGGGATATACCACGAGAACGGAAAGTACTATGCTTACCAGATGGGCGTGGTTCAAACATATAACAACTACGTGAACATAATTCCACTTTCCGGGAAGTACTATCCCGTGAGGAATGACAGGGTTATAGCGAAGGTCATTGACATAGCACCATCATTCTGGATAATGGATATAAGGGGGCCATACCCTGGTTTTCTCCATATAAATGACACCCCCTGGAAGAGCTTTGACCAGGACCTCAGTAAGATACTGGGTGTTGGAGATACTGTATTCGCCAAAGTTAATGAAATCACGGAGTCCAGGCAGATTTGGCTGTCAATAAAGGATGCAGGTCTCAGGAAGCTCGAGGGAGGGCACATCATAATGGTGCAGCCGACGAAGGTATCAAGAATCATAGGTAAGGGCGGCTCTATGGTGAACACAATAAAGGAACTGACTGGGGTGAAGATACAGCTGGGCCAAAACGGTGTTGTATGGCTCGACGGCCAGGCTGACAAGATTCTGGTGGTTAGAAAAGTTCTCCGTTACATAGAAAAGGAGGCCCATACCTCTGGTTTGACTGACAGGGTGAGAAAGATGTTGGAGGAAAGTAGGTGATTGAATTGGGTATGCAGAGCAGTATAAAACTGATAAATGAGGATGGATTGAGAATAGACGGGAGGAAGCCCAATGAGCTTCGTCCCATAAGGATAGAGGCAGGAATACTTAACAGGGCTGACGGGTCGGCCTACATCGAATGGGGAGGGAACAAGGTCCTGGTTGCAGTTTACGGACCAAGGGAAGCTTTTCCCAAGCATACGCAGAACCCGTCCAGAGCGGTGATAAACGCCAGATACAACATGGCGGCGTTTTCCGTGGATGAGAGAAAGAGACCGGGCCCGGACAGGAGAGCGGTGGAAATAAGCAAGGTGATTGGCGAGGCTCTGGAGTCTGCAATATTCACCGAACAGTTTCCAAGGACGAGTATTGATGTGTACATAGAGGTTCTTCAGGCAGATGCGGGCACGAGGATAGCAGGACTGACTGCAGCTTCAGTTGCGCTCGTGGATGCTGGAATCCCCATGAGGGATATGGTGGTTGGCTGCGCCGCCGGCAAAATCGATGGTCATGTTGTCCTAGATCTCAACAAGGAAGAGGACAACTACGGAGAGGCTGACCTTCCCATGGCCATAATACCGAGAACTCAGGAGATTGTCCTGCTCCAGATGGACGGTCATCTGACGAGGGATGAGCTCAAGGTGGCCATGGATATGTCTAAGAAAGCATCATTGTATATCTCAAATCTTCAGAGGCAGGCGCTTCTGGCAAAGTACAGGGAAGGAGAGGAAAAGGAGGCTGAGAAAAATGAGTAAAAGCTCTGATGAAATAGTCTATGGTCTGAAGAGGGAATACCTCGAAAAGATTTCGCAACAGGGAAACAGGATAGACGGAAGGAAATTCGATGAGATCAGGAAGTTCACGGTTACAACGAATTTCGTTCCAAGGGCTGAGGGGTCCGCCGAGGTAAGACTCGGTGACACCCGTGTTCTCGTTGGGGTGAAGATAGAGCAGGGCGAGCCTTTTCCCGATACACCTAATTCCGGTATCCTGACCACAAACGCTGAGCTGCTCCCCATGGCCTCCCCCACCTTCGAATCAGGTCCACCAAACGAGGATTCCATAGAGCTGGCAAGGGTGGTGGATCGCGGAATAAGGGAATCGAAGATGATTGATCTTGACAAGCTTGTCATTGAGGAGGGGAAGACTGTCTGGGTGGTTTTCGTGGATATACATGTCCTTGATTACGGCGGAAACCTCATAGATGCCAGTGCTCTGGGGGCTGTTGCCGCACTGATGTCTTCAAAGGTGCCAGCTTCCAAGATAGGGCAGGCAGACTATCCACTCCCTGTAAGTCACGTTCCGATAACGGTCACCTTTGCAAAGATAGGTTCGTCTCTATTCGCAGACCCGTGCCTTGAGGAAGAGGAGGTCGCCAGTGCGAGACTTTCTGTAACCACTGATGAAAATGAAAACATCGTTGCAATGCAGAAAGGTCTCGGCGGAAGCGTAACGGAGGAAGAGGTTTTCTCGGCTATTGACACTTCGATAAGATTGGGAAAGGATATTAGGCAGAGATTGATGGGGAAGTGAGCGTATGGCGAGGAGGACGAAGAAGGTAGGAAGTGCGGGAAGGTTCGGCCCGCGTTACGGATCCACCGTGAGGAAGAGATGGTTAGAGATGGAAAACCTGAGGAAGGCTTCCTATATCTGCCCGAGGTGCCATCACGTTTCAGTCAAAAGAGTTCATCCCGGTATATGGAAATGCAGGAAGTGTGGCTTCGAATTCGTAGGCGATGCATATTCTCCAGAGATAAATACGGACTTCAGGAAGGTGAATCTGGAAAATGTTTAAGTGCGTTAGATGTGGAAGGGAATTAAAGGATGAAAACGACACCGCTCAGTTTGAATGCGAGTGCGGCTCCAAAGTTTTCGTCAGGGTTCCGGGCAATGTGGTAAAGACCGTAGAAGTAAAGTAGATGCCCATCTGTCCTTTATGCATTGAAAGGCTTGGAATAGAAGGTAAAGGGGAAAGGGGTAACTGCGATTACTGTGGAGGCCTGCTGGAACACATAGACGATTTCCTAGGTGTCTTCAAGGCTGCCTCCGAAGGGTATGAATTCAAGACATTTCTCATAGGCCTGAGAGCTGAGGAAGCCCTCATCTCAAAAGACAGGAAATTCATAGAGGAGACAGGAAGGAATTGCAGGAATTTCAAGAAAGAGTTTGAGTACAGGCTGGGGTCAAAGATAGAATCGAGCATGAATATGAGGGCAGATTTTTCAGAACCTGAAGTGGTTTTCACCGTTGATCAGAGGACTATGTCCTATGATTTCTGGGTCAGGCCTGTTTTCGTAACAGGAAGGTATCTGAAAAAAGCCAGAGGGATACCACAATCCCCATGGATATCCCCGGCTCCGGGAAGGGAAGGAAAGTCCATCTCTGAATTCATAGGGGAATCCGCCACCTTACTTTTAGGTGGCAGGGATTACAGCTTTTATGCGTCGGGAAGGGAGGATGTGGATGCCCTCATGCTCGGGGACGGTAGGCCGTTCTACGTCAAGGTATTCAATCCGAGGAGGAGGGTCATCGATCCTGATATTTTTGCGAAGGCAGTGAGGGATACCTCCGGAGGAAGGGTGGATGTCGTTAACCCCAAAATTGCAGAAGGGAAAGAAGTGGATGAGATCAGGAAAATGCGACCCAGCAAGGTCTACGAGGTGAAGCTCACCATGGATAGAAAGATCGATGAAAATGTTCTGAGGAAGCTCATTTCCTATTCAGGAATTTACCTTTCGCAGAGAACACCTTCCAGGGTTCTCCCAATAAGGAAGGATATGATTAGAAGGAGGAGGATTGAGAAGGTTGAAGTGCTTGAGAATTCAGAAAACTCAATAACACTCCTCATAGAGGCGGAGGCGGGTACCTACATAAAGGAGTTCATAACTGGGGATTCAGGCAGAACCCAGCCGAACATATCAGGCGATTTAAAAGTAAACGTTAAAATAGATTATCTTAATGTGCTCAAAGTTAAATAGGAGATGGCAAGATGGCAAAAATGTCTCATGGTCCTAGATCCAAAACGAGGTCTAAGTTAAGACTGAAACCCAAGGAGAGGGGACCGTTAACCGTGAATAGGTTAATCAGGAAATTCGAAGTGGGAGATAGGGTAGCCATAGATATTCAACCATCAGTCCATAAAGGTATGCCATTCAAGAGGTTCCAGGGTTTAACCGGTATCGTTGAGGGGAAAAGAGGGGATGCGTATCTGGTCAGTCTGAAAGACCAGGGGAAGCAGAAATATGTTATCTCTTATCCCGTGCACCTGAAGAGAGTGTGAAGCAGGTTTATGAAGATTACTTATATACCACTGGCAAAGGCAAAGGAACTTTTGACTGAAGCTTCCGTCTCTAGGGAACTGAATTCCATACAGGCATCTGCCCTAAGGCATCTGAACAAATTCTCAAAGGTTGAATCAAAGGATGCTGAGGAGATATGCGATAAGCTCGTTTCGCTGGGTCTCGAGCAGGATCTGGCCGTGAAAATAGTGGACATAATGCCATCTTCCGTGGATGAGCTGAGAGCGGTGATCTACCCTCGTATCCAGAATCTTGATGCAGAAACTGGGGAGAAAATACTGGCTGTATTGCAGAAGAGCAGGTGATATTTTGGAAGAATATGCCTACGTTCTCGACATCCTACCCCAGGGAAGGATGGAGGAGAAGGCATTCAAGAGAGTCCCCCTAGTGCTTGCGATAGGTGAGGAAGAACTGAAACTTTTCGAGCTTATACCGAAACCTGGAGTTGTTCTTACAATAGGCGATGTTGTATACATAGGAAAGGATATCGAAAAGAGGGACAGGATAGCAAGCGTCAGGAGAAGAATTTCCTACGATGAGCTCACACCGGCGGCCCAGAGTGAACTTGAATTCATAGTGAGGCAGATAGTTGAGAAGAATGAAGCAAGGTTCGTCGATTTCTTCAATAAGGCGCAACCTGTCACGACGAGGCTACATCAACTGGACCTTCTGTATGGCGTGGGGAGGAGCCTGATGTGGGAGATCCTTGACGAGAGAAAGAAGGGGCCCTTCAAGAGCTTCCAGGATCTAAAGGCAAGGGTTAAGGGTCTCAGAGACCCTGAAAAGATGATAACTGAAAGGATCATCAGGGAGCTCAAGAATAAGGAAGAGAGGCACAGGTTGTTTGTTTCGAGTTGAATATGGGTTATAGAAACAAGGATGGAATAAATTTCCTTCTGGATGATGAAATTGCAAGGAGGATAGTGAGCGCAGTGGACACTAAAGGCAAGGACGTTCTTGAGGTGGGAGGGGGTCTGGGTCAGCTCACCAGGTTCATCAGGGATTACAGAACACTCACCGTAATAGAAAAGCAGGCCGAATTTGCACTGAGGTTGAAGGAAATGTTTCCGGATGCCAACGTAATACAGGGGGATGCGTTGAGGGTCCAGTGGCCCAGGTTCCAGGTTTTCATATCCAACACCCCTTACTCCATCTCCACCCCGCTTCTGGAGAAGCTATGGAAGAGTGAGTTCGAAGTGGCTGTGGTAACACTTCAGAAGGAGGTGGCGGACAGGATAACATCACATCCGGGAACGAAGGAATATTCAAGGTTAACTGTGATGATCAACATGAAATTTCAGGTTGAAAGGATGTTTGATATTCCCCCCTCAAAGTTCAGCCCCAGGCCAGAGGTTTACAGCACAGTGTTGAGGCTGAGAAGGAACTCCTATGAGCTGAAGGAAGGCATTGAGGAGTTGGTGAGGATGCTCTTTTCTCATCGCAGAAAGAAGATCAAGTGGCTGGTGAGGTCGGACAGGTTCGGAGAAAAAAGACCGGAAGACCTTTCCACAGATGATTTTGAGGAGCTGTTTGAAGAGTTCAACGCGATGCAACGATCTTGATGACATCCCCGTCCTCGAGGACATATTCTTTTCCCAGCGTTCTCTTCGTCCTGCCGTTGACAGCCCTTATGAACCTGTCACCCAGGTCTGTGTGGACCTTGTAAGCAAGATCCAGGGCAGTGGACCCTTCCTTCATGAGAATTGCATCTGGAAGGACGTTGCCGTTCTTATCCGTCCAGTGATTCTCGTCTTCCACAGGGTAAACTACTATGAGTTTGAGAATTTTATAAATAAGATACTCGAGGGACTCCTGAACGTTTGTTCCCCCTCTTGAATTCAAGTAAAGAGCAACCTTCCTGAGAGCCTCCCTCTGTGGTGGTGTGAGCTCTCCCTCTCTCAGTATTTTGAAACTCCTGCTCCCCGGAATGTAGTCTATCAATCCTGCCTTTGCCGCCCTCCTGAGAACCAGCTCATAATCACCAGAAACAACTGTGACTCCCCTGCTCTCGAGCTTTTTGGCTTCATCGGGGGTCAGAAGGTCACCTTTGGAAGCAACAATTATTCCGGGCTTGGAAATCCTGATGATCTCCTCCGCCAGTGCTATGGTTACGTCATCATTCCATTTCCTGAGGTCTGAGGGGATGGGAGTATTTTTTATTGCTGCTGATAGATCCTTTATATCTATTCCAAGTCCCGAGACCTTCTCATATATCACGTTCTCAAGTTTCCCTCCCTCGCTCTCAAGTTTTCTCAAACCCCTTTCCAACCCATCGGAAATTATCTTGGAGAGCCACATCACGATCTCCCTGTGGACGAACTCGGCATCGTCCAGCGGATCGAATTTCCCGCGGCCAACAGCGTTTCCGTTCCTGTCAAGCGATCCCGTACCGTCCACGACCTGTATGAATCCGTCGGCCCTCCTGAGATCATCCAGGAACCTGTTACCCAGTCCTTTCCCTTCGTGAGCTCCTGGAACAAGACCTGCAACATCAATAACCTCCACCGGAACCATTCTGATTCCATCAACACATCTTCCAAATCTGGGGTTGCACCTCTTTCCAAGCTCCGTGTCCGGGCACTTTGCGCGGATGTATGCAACGCCTCTGTTTGAATCAATGGTGGTGAAGGGATAGTTTGCTATCTCCACCTGATTTTCTGTAAGAGCTGAGAAATACGTACTCTTTCCGACGTTCGGTTTGCCTATGATTCCGATCAGAATACTCATTCTATCAAAGCCTCAATAAGATCAAGACCCCTTGGACATTTCGTGGAATGCACACTATTTATCTTAATCTTTGAATGATCCCTGGCGAAGCTGAGTATACATTCAAGCGCCAGGGGGCAGTCAGTATCATCGCAATCCGGCTTTCTGTAGGTAATCCTGGCACCCTCCTTGGCGGAATTCTTCGGTATCATGAGGTTTCTTTCCGTCTCCTCAACCTCAACGGTGGTAACCTTTCCGTCCTCGTGGATGAAGCAGTTGTGCTCTTTTTCCCTGGATTTCCTGACAGTATAGTAAGCACCCGGCTTCAGGTTGTGACAGACATTCTTCAAATTGCAAAGATTGCATTCTTGCGCCGGAGATAAATACTGGAATACTGTTCCTGTTTTCGAAAGGCTCTTTGGGACAAGTGTTATTATCATTCAGGCCACACCTGTGATGCGGAGTGCTTCCCTTGCGGCCTCTTCACTCAGTCCATTCTCCCCCAGAATGGTGTATCTGTCAGGCCTGGTCTTGTGTGCCATCATCAGAGCCTGGACTGCATCGTCCTCTGTCAGGGAGACCTGATCGAGTTTCGTGGGAGCCCCTATTGTCTGCAGAGTATTTTTTATGAGCATCCAGTCGCCTCCGTGAAGGTACATGGAGATGATGGAACCGATTCCGCAAAGTTCTCCGTGCAACCCGGTTCCTTTTCTGATGGAATCGACAGCATGGGCAAACATATGCTCCGATCCCGATGCCGGCCTTGAACTTCCTGCCACGCTCATGGCTATCCCTGAAAACACTATCTGTTTTATCACAAGCCAAACGCTCTCCTCAATTCCCGGTTTTATCTGTCCGGCATTGTTTATTATCTCCTTTGCGGCGAATTCGGAGATGGAGTATGCTGAATTGCTGATCTTCTCCGCCTTCAATCTATGGGCAAGGCTCCAGTCCTTTAGGGCAGTGAGGTTTGAGAGAACGTCCGCAGCCCCTGATGCCAGAAATCTGAAGGGAGCTGTCACTATTATTTCAGTATCCGCAATTATCGCAGCTGGCATGGAAGCCTCCATCGATGTTGACATTCCGTTCTTTCTAATTGAGGCCCTGGGGCTGGCAACCCCGTCGTGACTTGCTGAAGTCGGTATTGATATGAAGTCCAGTCCCAAATCAAAGGCGCTTTTCTTTGCTATATCTATCTTTGTTCCGCCTCCTATGCCTATTATTACATTTGAACCGAAAGATTTTGTTCTCTCCTTCACATATTCAACGCTCTCCTCCGTGGCCGGACCCACTACAGCAACATCCACTTCTATTCCATTGCCTTCAAGAATTTCCCTGACCCTTTCACCGGCTAGCTTGAGCGTGGTATTGCCTGTGACTATGGTACCGCGGTTGGAGCTGGTGATCTTCTTGAATACTTCACCTACTTTCGCTATTGCCCCGTGTCCCCCGATGACCTCCCTGGGGAGAATCATCTCTGACAGTTTTTCAAAAGGCACGAGGCCATATTCAATATCCGTTATTTATCTCTTCCTAGGACCATCTTCCAATTCCAGAAGGGGAACTTCGTAGCCCGCTGGGACATCAGGTTCCTTCATTCCAGGAGTTAATGTATTTCTTCTGATCGCGCGACAGTCTATCTATCTTCAAATTATGAGATTTCAGGAAGATGAAGGCGACCTGTTTGTCTATTTCTGCAGGCACTGGATAAACTTTTGGCTCCAGCTTCTCCCTCCTGGCTATATATTCAGCGGTGAGAGCCTGAATGGAGAAGGAGAGGTCCATGATCTCAACCGGATGTCCCTGTCCGGCAGTTATGTTCACGAGTCTTCCTTCGGAGAGGATGTAGATTCTCTTACCCCCCACGTTATACATCTTGACGTTCTTCCTGACCTCCTTGCCTGAACCGAATTTCCGCTCTATATCCTCCACTGCAATCTCATTGTTGAAATGGCCTGAATTAGCAAGAATTATGCCATCCTTCGCTTTTTTAAGCATTTCAGATGTCACTATATCCTTGACCCCGGTCGCAGTCACAACGAGGTCAGCATCACCGATTGCATCCCTCATTCTCCTGACCTCAAATCCATCCATGTAGGCTTCTATTGATTTGAACGGATCAACTTCCGTTACTGTTACCCTGGCACCCATACCCCTCATTCTGTTGGCTATACCGCGACCACACCACCCGTAGCCCGCTACCACCACATTCTTTCCTGCAAGAACCAGATTGGTGGCAGAGATTATCCCGTCAATGGTGCTCTGTCCGGTACCGTATCTGTTATCGAAAAGGTGTTTCATAAGTGCATCATTAACATCAAACATGGGGAATTTAAGGACACCTTCCCTTTCCATGTTTCTGAGCCGGACGACGCCCGTAGTAGTTTCTTCATTTCCACCAAGGATCTTCGAATAGGTAGATTTATCCTTCAAGGCCAGTGCTGTGAGATCTCCACCATCATCTATTATTATATCCGGTCCGAATTCCAGTGTCTTGGACAGAAATTCATAGTATTCCTCCCTGTTCACCCCCCTTCTGGCAAAAACCTGAACCCCGAAATCATTTTTCAGCGATCCTGCAACTTCATCATCAGTACTGAGAGGGTTGCATCCGGCAATTCTCACTTCTGCTCCTCCCACCTTAAGGCTATAGGCAAGGACTGCTGTCTTGGCCTCAAGATGTAATGCCATGGCGACTTTCAATCCCTTGAATGGCTTTTCCTTGGAGAACCTCTCCCTCACGGTTCCCAGCACGGGCATCCAGGTCAATGCCCACTCTATCTTATTTTTCCCGTCCATGGTGTCTAAATCAATGAACGTTTAAACTCTTTTTGATTTTTACCAGGAAGCCGTCTCCGAGAGCTGTTGTTTCTACAGCGTTAAATCTCAGAGGGTTCTTAAGATGACTGATCATCGGTACTCCGCCCTGGCCGATGAAAACGGGGGAGTAAAATATATTGATCTCGTCCCAGACATCCTCCAAAATGAACGATGTGATCACGGATCTTCCCCCTTCCACCATGACCTTAGAGTACCCAAGGGATCCGATGTTTTCGACAACAAATCTAGCAGATGGCCTCTGTTCTGAACTGCGTATAACCATTACCCTCGCCTTATTTCCTTGGTCAAACTCCCTCTCGGGAGCATTGGAACCGCAGAAAATCAGAACGTTTCTCCTGTATCCAAATAAATTGGCTCTCTCATTCACTCGAAGACTCGAGTCTAGAATTCCCACGTCTGGCACTTTCTCAGATGGAAAGTATTTGCGGTTAACAACTAATTTCGGATCATCCATTTCTATAGTGTTTACCCCCGCGACTATTATATCGGACTCGTGCCTCATCTCATGGACCCTGGCCATATCCTCCAGATTTGAAAATTTGAACTGCTTTCCACCATTAGCCGATATCCTCCCGTCCAGTGAAGATGCGAAATTTATTATTACATAGGGTTTCAAGGTATTCTTGGATATTTTAATAGATTTATAAATGTTGTCAGGCTGGCGGCTATGGAATATGAAAAGGGATTGAGGAGAGAAAACAAGAGCCTAGGAAGGAATTTTTGAATATTGCATTTCTGAATGAGCTTTTCTGTTTGGGGAAGTCCGTGTATCTCCTCTCTAAAGATCGGAGTTTTACCGCTTCCCCCAAACTCCCAACTTTCTTCACAAAACTGGTCGTAAGAATTGAAAGAGAATCATGAGCATCAGCATCCATTCCAGTTAAATCTGAAAAGATTATTTCTTGGAATCACATTCCTAAGGGGGAAATGAACAGTCTGGATCCGCACGTCCTGGAGGCAATTAACAGGAAATACTCACACTACGGAAAGATATTTGATTTCGACATCAACGGAAGTACGGAGGAAAGTGATATCCCCTGGAGTGTGGTGAAGGAGATAGTTCTGGAGAGAGATGGCTACAGGTGCAGGATATGCGGCATGTCTCCCATAATAAACGATAACAGTGGCGGCTTCTCAAAGGTCAGAATTCAGGTGGAGGTACACCATATAATCCCAAAAATAGCGGGTGGGACGGATTCGACGAAGAACCTCGTAACACTTTGCAAATCCTGCCATATCAAAACTTTCAGGAACGAGTATTCAGGCCTTCCTGAGGAGGCTGAGCTAAATCTAGATAGGAGAGTAGAGATTATAACTAACAGCGCACTCCTCCAGAAACTTGGTAATAACTGCAGGGACTTCAAACTGAAGTCCTTTTATTACGGGAATAAAAGCATAACACTGCAGGATGAAATCCCTTGCAAGATTTGTGAATATGCGTCCCTGAAGAAAGTCTACAATATCGTCTTCGCCAATAACCTAGATCTGGATGAAATAGTTATTAAAATAAGAAATAAAAAGTTGTGCGTGGGGTTAATAGAAAAATAACCCTCAGAATCTGCTTCTGAAATTCCTGCTCCCACTGTTAAAATTCCTTCTTGGCCTTCTTCCTGTTTCCTCTGGTGGAAACTCCTTTTCGCTCATGTCTAGGGCGTCATTGACTTCTTCCACTTCCGATTCTGCTTTCTTTATTGACCCGTACTTTCCGACGTTGAGTCTCATGTGCCCTCTTACAAAGCTCACGTATCCGTTTTCAACTACGATACTGGAGCCGTTCTCCACTTGCTTTGCCTGATCTTCCCAAAGGGACATCGTCACTTTGCCTGTTTCGTCAGCAAGTACTGCTTCCGTTACTCTCTTTTGCTCCCCATATCTCGTCTGTATTTCTTTCGGTTCTCCAACACTCAAAACTTTTGCCAAAACTGTTACTCTCTTGGACCCCGAGTTCAGGTCCTTCACTTTTGTAATTCCTTCCATATTCTACCAATCCTTTGTCCAGAGCTTAATGCTCACCACCATAGACCATACGCCTTATTAACCTTTTCCCATCGCAGGAAATGAAAAGGTCATTGGAAAGCCTTCAGATAGGACAAAAATAATCGAATACAAATTGTTATATTTTTCAAATATTGAAAAAGATTTCTCTCTAGAAAATTTTTACATATAATTTACGTTAGCTGTTATGTAACCTGTGGCTCTATATGATCTGAGATTTTTGTGAAAAATTCATTAATCTTAGTGTTTAGTGAATGTTGCTCTTTTTCATGCAGTTTCTTGGAATAATCATCGGAATCGCTAAAATCAAAATTTAAATAGCAGAATTTTTTTCGTTGACCAGAGGTGTTGAATTGTCTATTGGGGTTCATCTGGTTGCGGATTTGAGGGGTGTATCAGCGTCTAAAATTTCGAAACTGCCCCTTATGAAGGAGATAATGGAATCCGCTGTAAAGAGCGGTGGTTTGACCAAGATAAGGTCACATTATCATCAATTCTCGCCAACTGGGGTCAGTGGTGTTATTCTATTGGCAGAATCCCATTTAAGCTTTCACACCTGGCCGGAATATGGTTTTGTAGCCCTAGATATATTTACCTGCGGTCCAACCGAGAATGCGGAGGCCGCCTTTGAATATATTATAGATAAGCTTTCTCCCGTATCCGTGGAGTACAAGAAAATAGAGAGAGGGGCAGAGTTCCCAAGAGGAGTACAGAAGGATAAATCACAAGCTGCTGCGGCCATTAGCTAAAACAGGTATTCCAGAAGGGAAGTAAGGGGGAGACCGTTCTCCCATTTGAGTACGAATGCCCCGCTTCTGGTCTCCTCTATCTTCGGTAATATTTCAGCGAACCTTCTGTATTTTCCTTCAAAAGGATAACTGAATGTGAAGAACCTCCAGGGATCACCTGTTATCGATTTTCTCCTGAATGCATACAGAGGCATCACACCGGTTTTGGATATCAACGAAATGTAATTTTCAGCCTGTTGCTGAGACCTATTTGATGAGGAAGAGAAGTTTAGAATGTTTTCCTTTGAACTCTTTATCTCTATAGGCACACTCAGGTCTGATCTAATGATTATAATATCGAACCCGTGGCTGCCTGCAGCTCTCACCACCATGAAGGGTTTTTTCATTATCCTTTTCTTTAGATCTTCACTTATCCAGGTGAATCCATTAAGTTTCTCTTCATCGCCTGAAAGGATATACTTCAATTCCCTTTCATAAACTGAACCGTTGGTAGCCATTTCTAAAGTCACTTGGTACCCTTGTTGTACAAATATCCGAGGAAACTCTCCAGCTGGATTATTTCCCTGGCCCCCTCGGAGATCCTGAAATCTATATCACCAAGAACATAGAGTATCTCTGCCTTTAGTGCATCATCAATCGGCATCTCGAAGACTACCCTGTGAAATTGCTCCACCACATCCTGGCCAGAGATTCCCTGCCTGATTACGGCCTCCTCAAGCATACTCTTGGCTTTAGAGACATCCCCTTTCAAAGCTAGGGATATCACATCCTTAGCCCACTCTTTCCTTACAAGTCCCGTGGCCTCGTAAATTGAATTTACAGTGACTTTCTGGGAATATGTGGCTGAAACCTGCAAAATATTTATTGCCTTTCTCATGTCACCATACGATATCTCCGCTATAGCCTCAAGCGCTTTATTATCATATTCCTTCCCTTCCTTCCTCAGAATGGAAGAGAGGCCTTCTATCATGTCCTGATTTGGAATTGATTTGAATCTGAATATTGCGGTTCTCGACTGAATCGGTTCAATTATTTTAGAGGAATAGTTACAGGAGATGATGAATCTTGTGGTTTTAGTGAAATTTTCCATGGTTCTCCTCAACGCAGCCTGGGCCTCATCTGTCATATAATCCGCCTCATCTAGGAACAGTATCTTGAATCCCAGCTCGTTCGAAGGCATGATCCTCGAATATTCCTTCACTGTTTCCCTGACCATCTTAATCCCTCTGTCATCAGATGCGTTCAGTTCCAGAAAATTCTCCTTCCAGTCATCCCCATATAGCTCCCTGGCGAGAACAATCGCAGCGGTTGTTTTACCTGAACCTGGGGGACCCGCGAAGAGAAGATGTGGAATGTTCTTCTGTTTCACATAGCTCTTCAGCCTCTCGACTACCTGTTTCTGGCCGATTATCTCTTCCAGCCTCTTTGGCCTATATTTCTCTATCCATAATTCGTCCATTCCTCTTAATTATGAATTACGAATAATTAACCTTTCGCGGAGATAATATATTTGAACACCATTCTAGATTCAAAAAGTTCTTCATGTTCCCTGCTATGGCGAAATCAGTTCCTTGATTGTCCAGGAAAGCATCGAGAAATGTTTTATATTTCCAGATATTCCCTGTCAGGGTTGTTAAGATGGTAAGGAAACCAGCAAGGATGTATACAAGGATCACAGGTCCTGCATACACCAAGAGAGAGTACATGGGAGGAGTCCCATCACCTAGGATACAGCAGTTCGTAGCTGGTAATGTGAATGGAAATTTCGACGTTGAATTGAGGCTTGTGGCCGAAGAGAGCTGCCAGATAAGACATACGGCCCTCGAAGCAGCCAGGGTCTCATCTAACAGGCAGTTGCTGAAGGATTTCGGTGAAAAGGGATATTTCATGAGAGTTAGGCCCTATCCACATCACGTGATCAGAGAGCATAAGATGGCAACAGGCGCCGGAGCCGACAGGATCTCCAGCGGTATGAGCATGGCATTTGGGAGACCTGTTGGAACGGCTGCAAGAGTTAAAAGGGGTTCAAGTGTTATAATTGTAAGGGTAAACAAGGACGGAGTTGAGAAGGCAAAGGAGGCATTAAGGAAAGCTTCACACAAGTTACCAACCCCATCAAGGATCGATGTGGAAGAGCTCACTCCTACTTAACATTCAGCGTATTTTTGAATTCCTTCTCAACCACGGATAGTTCAGCTTTACCAACGGCATCCTTGTTTATGGAAAGGAGCATTATCCCCGATTTTCCCATCACTTTGTCCTTGAGCACCGTCAGGAACCTGATAACATTTTGTGGAGAGGGGGAAGTGGAGAACATATAATCCACGCAATCTATGTACAGTACAACCCTTTCCTCAAGATTATTGACAACAAATTCCTGCAACTGGCTCAGCTGGTTTGGGTTGAACCCACCCTTTTTTTCTTCATAGGTCAGAAGAGCTGTCTTCACGTTTCTCATATTCCCTAGATCACTTCTGGAATCCCTGCTTATTATCAGGACGGGATGCCCCTGGGCTGCGACCTCCCTGACTATCTCCAGTCCCTTAAGATTGCTTTTTTCATATATGATATAGGTCTCTCCATAAACGAATTTCAGCTTTGTGCCATCTTCACCGCTTGAATATTCTCTCTCTAATTTTTTGATGTAATCCTCGCTCAAACCCATGGACCTCGCCAGCATTAATGCGTACCTGAGGCCATCCCTGTATCCTTCCCTGTATGACTTTTCACCGCTCATTTACCGTCATTCTCCAGATAGGAGACTATTTCCTGGATGATTCTTGCAGCCAGCATGGAGGTATTGCCGTTGTCGTATGGAGGTGATATCTCAGTCAGATCAAATCCAGCAAGCCTGTGACCTATCGCTTCTATTATATCAAAAATGATTGACGGGTCAAGGCCAAAAGGTTCAGGGGTACCTACGCCAGGTGCATAAGCTGGATCAAAACCGTCAAAATCTATGGAGAGGTAAACGGGGGAATCACTGAATTTTTTCAGGTAATCAATCATCTTTCCCTCTCCCCTTTTCAATTCGTAGCTCGAGAAAAATTTCTGCGTTCCATGCTCCATTTCCTCAGGGGAAACGGACCTTATCCCTATGGATACTATGTTTTCAACACCAACTATCTCGCTCACCCTTCTAGCTACACATGCATGGGAATATCTGTTACCCAGATATGAATCCCTGAAGTCGGTGTGGGCATCTATGAATACTGTTTTGCATCTGAGTCTCTTCAAAGCTCCCAGTGTGACGCTATGCTCCCCCCCAAGCATTATGGGGAATTTACCGTCAGAAACTATCTTGTCCACTTCAGAAAACACATCTTCGAGCATCTCCCCGGAGTCAAGGTGTTCATCCAGATCTCCATCATCGTATATGCCCGCATGTTTGAGGTCAACGCCCCTGTAGAGGGAGAAGCTTTCCATGTTGTATGATGCTTTTCTTATTTCGTTAGGGGCAAGTTTTTCCCCGGATCTGAAGGAAACAGTAGCATCGAAGGGAACGCCAAAAATCACATATTTTGAAGAGGAATAATCATCAGTTGTATCGCAGAATTTAAGTCTGGAAGCCATTCAGACCCTCATTATCTTCCTCTTTCCCATTGACTCCCAGTATTCCACCTCTGCCCCGCTTTTAGCCCTTTCCCTAAACTCTTCCGGTATCGGTGCTGTGAACTGTTCGAATGTTTCCATGTCCATGAGAAGAGCTTCATTCTGCGTCACGCTCAGTATCTGGGCTGTTTTCTTTTCTATAATCGGTACCTTCACCTTGTGCTTTGTGGGATACACAACGCTTCTTTTCTGATTGTCGAAGATGCCAATTGCGACTATCCTCGCCTTGGCCTCGCCATGCTTACCGGGTTTTGACGTCGTGATCTCCACTATTCTGCAGGGCTCATCATCTATCAGTATGTACTTGTTTTCCTTGAGTTCCCTTACCTCTTGATCTTGCCATGTCATTTATTATCCAAGGTTAAAGGTAGATCCTTATAAATATCTTAGTCTCTAATCAAGCATCTTCTATCCTGCTCGTCACCCTCACGTCAGTTCCACTTCTTTTTAGTGCTATGGATATGTGGCAGTATTTCTCCTGGCTCAGGGAGATGGCCTTTGCTAGGCTATCGGGATTAACCTTTCCTTTAACGATATACTCAATATTTATCTCCTTGAATAGCTGTGGATAATCCTTAGATCTGAATCCCTCAGCCCTGACTTCCAGCCCTTCCATGGGCTCCCTCATTTTTCTCAAAATATTCACAATATCACTTGCGGTGCATGAAAGCATTGCCTGAAGCAATAGTTCAGTGGGCGAACTGCCCATCTGTTCCTCCTTATTTTCAGCATGGTCAATTATTATGTAATGCCCTGAGTCTGCCGAACCTATGAACGTGAGATTACCAACCCACCTGACCCTGGCCTTCATGTATCCTAATTGAGCCTCGGTATAAATTCTTAAGGAGACAGAGCTGGTCATGGAGGGAATGATTAATAAAGGATTTTCAATGGGTGGGCGTGAACTGGGTTCTCATAGCTCTCCTATTGATAGCGGGATGGATCATTGTATTCTATGTGGTCACTACTTTGTTTAAGAGCCACGTCTCTCCCTATGGGCCTGCGATCCTTATCAGGACACAGGCTGGGATTAAATTCATAGAGAAGGTCTCAAAATGGAAGTTCTGGGACTACTTCATCTCCTTCTTCTATTATGCGATGCCCTTTCTATCTGCAGCAACAGTGATACTTCTGATATATGAAGCGTTTCTCGTTCTATCCATCCCCAGGAGTTCGGCTATCCCGCTGTCATATGCGATCGCCATACCGGTTATAAATCCAGCCATACCAATAGTATATGGAGTCATAGGGCTGGTGGTTGCGGTTGCCCTTCATGAGGGTGCACATGGCATTGCCGCCAGGAGACATAACATAACAGTGAGGAGCACAGGTCTCCTATGGTTGATAATCCCGATCGGTGCTTTTGTGGAACCTGACGAGGAGGAAACGAAGAAGGCCGAACCAAAAGTAAGGGGAAAGATATTTGCCGCGGGTCCTGGTATGAATGTAGCACTTTCTGTCATTTTCATAGTTCTTTCATTGCTTCTTGCTTCCACGTTTGTAGGGGTGCAGGGGGCTCCTGTCCAGTCGTCCATATCGCCTGACTTTCATCAGGGCGATATAATAGAGAGTGTGAACGGGGTTCCCGTAAACAATGCGGGAAGCCTGCTAAATCTGTCACTCAATCCCGGAACATACGTGAACGTTACGCTGCTGAGATCGGGTCATCTTCTGACAGAGAGAATTATGTACGGTCTTTACATTGTTGGAACACTTGCAGGTTATCCCGCTTCAAAAGCAGGCATAAAGACGGGAGACGTGATAATTTCCCTAGGGAATATGAGTATAAGAAATGCGAGCGCACTTGAGCAGACTCTCTCCTCATACGTGGCAGGTCAGAAAGTAGCTGTGAAGGTATTCAACGGCTCCGCCTTCGAAGTTTTCAACATCACGCTTTCTTCGGAGTACAGCTATCTAAAATCTCAGGGTATTGCGAATCCTGATGTTCCAGCTAACTATCCCTTTATGGGAATACAGATCGCAGTATTTGGAATCAGCACCTTCGATCAATTCTCCTATCTCTCTCTGCTCAAAAATCCTTTTTCAGCCGGTCCCCTTGGTTTTTTCGTTTACCTTGCTCTCCCATTTCACTTCCTGCTTCCACTCCCTTCATATCTTCTCCCATCCATCAAGGCAAGCCCCTTCATGCTGAATATGGAATACCTGTTCTACTGGCTATTTTGGCTCAACTTCGCACTGGGTCTTACAAATATCCTGCCGATAGTCCCCTTGGACGGTGGATATGTACTTCTTAACACTCCAGCACTCCAGAAGAACAGAAGAACGAGGGATGCAATTGTGGCAGCGGTAAGCCTCATAGTTCTCTTTCTACTCATATGGGAAATAGTTGTGCCAAGAATTTAGGCCAGACTGGTTTGTATCATATTGCCGCTCTGTTTCGCGATTCCCAGGTCAAAATACGTAACAGGCGGAGGGGAAGAAGTGAATGCAGCTACCTCCTTCCTGAATGAAAGGAAATTGGGGCAGAGACTGCATTTTGTCGGCTGGTTCCTCACGAAGTAGCACATGCCATCCTTGTTGTAGAAGCAGAACCTGCCGATGGACTCCACTATTTCCAATACCCCGTTTGGATAAAAAACTATCCCTTATTTTTCCGCTTCACTGAATATCTTTTTTCGTACATCTTGAGGATGTTTCTCGTTATTGCCACGGCGTTTCCTGTGTAATCCAGGGGGGAGATGCTCTTTATTTTTCTCCCGGCAATCTCCTCAACCCTCTCCCTCAGTCTTCCCCCTTTTTTTCTCACATCCATGGAGGCCTTTCTTATAATCTCATGAGCTTCCTGCCTTCCGAATCCTGCCTTGACAAGTGCCATGAGATACGCTTCGCCGAGAGACAGATCGTCGTTTAAAACATTTTTCAGCATCACGTCTTCATTTACCTTTAATCCTTCAATTACCTTCGTCATTTTTGTAAGGATATCGTCCGTGAGAATTGAAACGTAAGGTATTATGAAACGCTCTGCAGCGCTGTTAGTAAGGTCTCGTTCATGCCAGAGTATGGCGGATTCATGCATGGGGGTGAGGAAACCCCTGACTATTCTGGCCAGTGAGGCTATATTTTCGGACACCACGGGATTTATCTTCTGTGCCATGCTGCTGGATCCAACCTGCCTGCTCTCGTCGAAAGGCTCCTGTACCTCCCCTATTTCAGGTCGCTGAAGATTCCTTATTTCTGTGGCCAGCTTTTCCATCGTGGTTGATATCCCTGCCATTACGGAAACGTACTCCACCAACCTGTCCCTTCCAACTATCTGCGTCGGTCCCTCTTCAGCCCTCAGTCCTAGAATTTCCATGAGGCGTGCCTGTACCTTTAGAGAATCCTTTCCCAGAGCGGCACCCGTGCCGACGGCCCCCATGAATTTTCCAACAATAACTCTCTTCCTTGATTCCATTACCCTTTCGGAGTGTCTTAACATTTCTGCAAGGTAGACCGCAACCTTTAGACCGAATGTTATGGGTAGAGCATGCTGCCCGTGGGTTCTACCTATCATCACCGTCTTCATGTGACGCTTTGCCTTCTCATAGAGAGCCTTCGAAAGATTCCCTATATCTTCCTCCAGATAGTCGTAGAATCGTTTGAGCTGAAGAGCAGTAGCTGTGTCCAGGATGTCGTTTGATGTGGCTCCAAGATGCACAAAACCTCCAGCTTCACCACAAACTTCCGAGAGTGCCCTGACCAGAGCCATCACATCGTGCCCGATCTCCCTCTCAATCTCCTTAACCCTCTCTATCTTTACGTCGCTGAGGTTTGCATGTTTAGCTATTATATCGGCATAGTTCCTCGGAATGATGTTGAGGTCTGCCTCAGCTCTGGCTAGAGAGGCCTCGATCTTGAGCATATATTCAATTCTGCTCTTCTCTGAAAATATTTCCTTGACCTCCTTTCGACCGTATCTGTAGTCGATTGGGGATACAACCATGCTAATAAGAGCGCATTCAGGGATAACAATGTTTCCTCAGGCTGCAACCGAAGCCACTATGGAATACACACCTATGGAGACTATGAGGAAAAGTATCACGTAAAGGGAAATCTCTCTTATTCTGCTGATCCTGTATTTTCCCATAATGGCAGGATTGGAAGCCACTCTTGTTACAACCATCAGAGGAAGAGAAACTGCAATTGAAGAGAAAGCCATGACGTAAAGAACGATAGTTATGAGATTGGGGTAGAGGAGAATTATTATGGCAGCAGGGATTATCTCTATCAGGTAGATGGAATAGAACCCCTTCTGCTCCCTTACTCTGCCGTTGAAACTTCCCTTCCACTTTAAGGCATCTGAAATCGTGTAGGACATGCTCATCGAGATAACGAACATTGCAAGGAGACCGGCAACGCCTATTCCTATACTGAATATAAACGGTCCCGCAGGACCCATGATACTTCTGAATGCATCAGCAATGTCCATAAGAGAATTCCCTGTGTTGAAGCCCATCTCAGAAAGCCTCCAGGAAAAGATCACAATAGCAATCATCAAAGATTCGGAAACAATGGCCCCAAGAAGAGTCCCCCTGCTTTCCCTCTTCATCTCCGATATTTTCAATCCCCTGTCCACATCGGCAGCCTGGTGGTAGAAGAGCATCCAGGGCATTATCACCGCACCAATGTTAGCTGCAACCAGGAAATAAAAAGAATTTTCGGGCACAACAGGTATGAAACTGCTTGCACTAATTAGAGTGGGTCTGACGAAGAAATCCAGGATGATGAAAACGAATAGAAGCGATCCGAGGGCAACCAGAAAAACCTCTATCTTCTTGTAAGTTCCGGTCATGATCACGAGGGAATGGACAAGTATCACTGAAATGACTGCTGCATAAACCGGTATGCCAAGAATTTCCGCGGCTGCAGCTATTCCTGCAAATTCACCCACATAGGCAGCAAAATCTATCAGGGCAGAGCCTGAAACCGCCGTCAAAGTCCATTTATGGCTGAAATTAGATGTCATTATCTGACCTAAGGTTCTGCCTGTCACCGCTCCAATCCTTGATGCGGTATCCTGAACTAGGAATAGAGGAATTATTAGAATGATGAGAAGCACAATCAGATGAGCCTGATACTGTATTCCCGACTCCACTGCCGTGATAGCACTCGGTGCATCAAGATCGGCCATCATGACAACCCATCCCGGCCCGAGGATGGGGAGCAATCTTTTGATCCTGGGGTTCATTGCATCATCTAACAACTATCAGGAGATCCATCCGGATTCACTTGGAACACCGCTGTTTATCGGTTTATCTGAAATCCTTATGGCTCCTTCGTAACCTTTCATTATTGATACATCACCATTTTCGCCCGTGATGTAAAAACATTCCCTCCCCTTTTCAATCCTCACTCTCTTTCCAGGGAGAATTCCCCCCTTCATCAGCCTCCTCAGGAAGTTATAATCTTCATAGGTAGATCTTACAAAATAGTAGTTCCCGTCCGTTATTTGGTGTGGAGTTAATTCGTATATTCTAGCATCAGGCTTTATCGGGTTCCCGTGAGGACAGTATTTGGGGTATCCCATCTTCCGGTAAAGGTTATCAAGGAGTTTTCCCGTGAAATCATGTTCTAGGTCCATGACAGCCCTGTGTACCTCGTCCCACGGAACTTCGAGATAAACGTATACGAAATATTCGGTGATTCTGTGTGCCATCACTATCCTCTTTGCCTCTTTGAATCCGTATGAAGTAAATTTCAAACCGCCCCTACCTACGGTAACCAGACCCTCTGCTTCCAGAAGATGTATCTCCTCCCATGCTGTCGGAAGAGATACCCCCAATCTTCCGGAGACCATCTTTTCAGTTACATTTCCCAGACTTTCAAGCATTTCCCATAATGTGAGAATATAGTCTTCTCTGTTGTGTTTCATTGGTCGTTAATTAGGGTAGCCTAATTAAATATTCCGCATAAGCCCATGTGGAAGCTCCATAATCTTCCTACAGATTTGAAAGAGGGAATATTTCCATCAGGTTTTCCTTGTGGAGAAATCATTCTTTAGGATAGATTTAATAATAAATGTGAATACAGCAGGGATTAAACTTGGCGGTGACACTCGAGGGAATAATATCCTATTTTCTCAGCGAATCCATTCGTATTATGAGTGCCCTGGGTCCAGTAGGGGTATTCTCGCTGATGGTACTCGAAGGAGTGGGCCTCCCCTTTCCTTCAGAGGTGATCATGGTATTTGCAGGATTTCTGTCAGGCAGGAGCATTCCTCTGTTTGTGCTATATGCATTGGCAGGCTCCGTGGGTGGTTTCGTAGGAAATGTGATACTTTATTACATCTCCTACTTGGGAGGGAGGCCTGTTATCCTTTACATTGGAAAATACTTTGGTCTGAAAGAGGAGCACCTTCAGCGTACTGAAAAATGGTTTAACTCACGGGGTGAATGGACGGTATTTTTCGGTCGGTTTGTTCCGGGCTTCAGATCATACATGAGTATTCCTGCAGGTGTCGCTAAAATGAGCATAGTGAAATTTTCATTGCTGACATTCACTGGATCACTCATCTGGTCAACTGCCCTTGAAACCGGTGGATATTTTCTGGGGAGATCCTGGGAGAAGCTGCTGCCTGTCGTTACCAAAATTGGGGAAGTGCTGCTGGTTGCGTTCGTAGCTGCGATAGCTGTATACCTTTTCCTGGTGTTTAGAAAAAGGAATAATACAGCAAGAGGTAATTGAACGTTCGGAGTCAGAAGAAATATAGAAAGAAGAAGGCAACCAGAGCGCCAGCTATCGCGAAGGTTACACCCCACGCTTTCTTATCCCAGGCAAATACCTTGCTCCCATCGAGAGGGGGTATAGGTATCAGGTTGAAGAAGGCGAGCCATATGTTTATGTACGTTAGATAGAAAACGGCCATGAAAGGTATGTAACTAAGACGTGCAAACAGGAGAACAGGAAGAAGCGCAACACCAATAACCAGGTTTGTTGAAGGGCCTGCCACAGCAATTCTGCCTTCCCTTATGGGGTTCCTGTAACTTGCAAAGTATACCGCCCCGGGGAGAGCGAAAAGGAATCCGAGGAGACCGGTAACTATCGTAAGTAGAAGACCGAGAGGCCACATCCTGAATTCAGACCAGGCCCCGTAGTGTATGGCCACGAACTTATGGCTCATTTCATGTAGCAGGAACGCAGTAACTGTCATGAGGAAGGAGATACCTAATGCGTCAAGCAAGGAAAGGTGAGTGCTAGCTCTATATATTATGAAAAACAGGGCAATGGAGAGTGTTATGACGGATATTATAATATCCATTATTTCCTTCTTGGAAAAACTGCTGCGTTTATAGGTTACAGTGTAAACGGCCATTTTATATCATAAGTGAATCATAATATATAATGTGATGCGTTTTTCTGTGGTTGCAAATCAGTCAAGTTTCCGTTTGCTCTTTGATGTGGAATGAAAGCTTCTCTAAATCCTATGGATAGTTCGAAATATTGAAGAGAATGCAATAAGATGCATCGCTCTATAAATCACTGATCACGGAGGAAGTTCTGGAAAAGTATATAGCAATTGCCTAATAACTAAGGGATGAAAAGTGACTCCCTATTTGGCAGACTCATTGCAATATTTGCCGCCGGCCTTGTTATACTATTCTTTATTTTCATTCTGATCAGAGTTGTATCAGTGCTGCCTCTAGGTTACATAAAGTATGCAGACATCATAGAGGCAATAATTTCCGGTTTGATACTGTATGTGATACTTCGTATAATCACCAGGACAGTTGGTGCAGTTCTCGATAGGAGGGTGGGGAAAAGATACTCTCGTCCATTCCTGTTCCTCATTTCTGTGGTCGGATACTTCACAATATTGCTGGCAGTCCTGGCAATATTGGGGGTTGACCTCAGTTCAGTCATACTGGGCAGTGCCTTTGGAGGTGCCATACTTGGCCTTGCCGCGCAGCAAACTTTATCAAACTTTTTCAGCGGGATACTTCTAATATGGTCACGTCCGTACCTTCCTGGTGACCATATAGAATTTTACACCTGGCAGTACTCGTTCGTATTCCCATCATACCCTCCAAAGTACCTTTCAAGGGATGAGATAAGGCTAAAAATATCAGGAAGGGTGGAAAACATCTCTCTGAATTTCACGACGATAGTGGAAGATGATGGAGTTGTATCGAAGATTCCGAACAGCATAATGACTCAGGGTCTTGTTACGGTCAACCCTGAAAGAAGGAAAATTCAGATAAGATTGGAGCTCCCGAAGGCAAAGGATTTTGAAGCATTCAAGGAAGAGCTCGGGAAAATCGTCTCAGGGTTCGACAATTTGGAGGAATACAAGGCATATATAGAAGAGATTGCAAAGGATTCATATCTTACAAAAATTGTAATAACGGGAAAGGGTGAAGGAATTGAGGAAACGAGGGGAAAAATAATGGAAAAGATCCTTCCATTGACCAGATGAGATTTGCCTCCAACCAGTTAAAATGGCAGAGATCATTATTCTCTTGTCATCGCACAGATTTCACCGCTCGAAAGAGAGCATTGCCGATCTTTCTTCCGAACTTATTATGCAATGCCTTTTCACTCTCGCCAAGGCCAAGATAGATATGCCAGATAGGCCGCTTCATAAAAATGAATTTCAGCTAATCCGCTGTAGTTTGATGAAGCCTGGACCTGAGGGATCAACACTCTAGGTTCAACCTTGATACTTTTCAATATTAAGGAGGGGTAAATTAATGGCCTAAAGGAGAACACACAAAATTAATATCAAAAATTCCTATGAATTCTCGGTGAATCAGAAATGGTGAAGCTAACATGGTTTGGCCATGCTGCATGGCAAATTGAGTTCAATGACTCTGTCGTGATTATAGATCCCTTCCTCAGAAATAATCCGAAGTCACCCGTGAAGCCAGAGAACCTTGGTAGGGTAGACTATGTCATCGTTACGCACAATCACGACGATCACATGGGAGATGCCCTTGAGATAGCTAAGGGAAAGAATGCAAAGCTCATTTCAATTTTTGAAAATGTCGCTCCGGCATATGAAAAGGGAATACCTGAGGAGAATATAGTGGGTATGAACATTGGTAGCGAAGTTGACTTCGGAAAAATTAAGGTCGCCCTTGTCCAGGCCGTTCACACGGGGAATTGTGCAGGCGCTGTGGTCACTGGTGACGGGGTAACCATATATCATGCGGGGGATACCGGTCTGTTTGGAGACATGAAGCTAATTGGTCAGCTCTATAAACCAAAGGTCTCTCTACTTCCAATAGGCGGTTTTTACACAATGGGCCCGAAGGAGGCTGCAATGGCGGCGAGAATGATTGGCTCACAGATAGTGTTTCCCATGCATTACGGAACGTTCCCGCCTATTAGCACTGATCCCAGAGAATTGAAAGACGCGCTTGGTCCAGATGTATTAGTACCGATCCTTAAACCGGGTGAATCCTTCATAGTCTGAAATCCAGCACCACGAAAAATCATTTTCCCACTTCTCTCTTTCAGATCTTTTTTATTTTATAATGTTTCTTCCGGCAGAATCCAGAATTTTTAAGGTTAATCGAGTTTGAAGCCTGCTAGTCTGAATAAATTCATTATATAAGCGCAAATATGTATATATTCCCTTGTTTCCCGGGGAAAGCGTAACTGAGGTATTCTTGAAGGCCTCGCCCGGGGTCCCGTCCGGAGAGAACTATTTTTGTGTGCCCAGCTCAAGGTTTTGAAGAAAGCTCTCGTTTATCTCATAAGATTCCTGCAAGTGCGATTTACCGCTTCTCCACGCAGTTGAGGAGCTTTCTCGATGGGAAGATGATAAAGGGAAAAACTAAATTTGATGATAACCTAAACAAAACGTGGTGGGAAAACAGTATCTTGGCTTTGACGTAGGAGGCACCAAAATAACCGCAGTTCTCGCATCTGAAACCGGCAGGATAATGAAAAAGGTTGAGACGAAAACCAGGAAGTTCAGAGGGCCATCAGAACTCATAGAGCAGCTGGGTGCAATATCAGATGGATTCAAAGGTTATGATAATATAGGTGTAATTTTCCCGGCCCCAGTTTCTCCGGATGGGATCACGCTATACGCACCAAATCTATTTGGCTGGAAGGGGATCAACCTGAAAAAGAAACTGGAAGAAGCAATGGGAATGGATGTGTACATAGAAAATGATGCCACTGCCCAGGCTATTTCTGTAAAGGTGTTTGACAGAGGATCAAAGTACAAGAATTATATCTACCTGGCCATCGGGACGGGCATAGGCGGTGGAATATTCATAGATGACAGGGTATACAGGGGGAGTAATGGATACGCGGGGGAACTTGGCCATATGGTAGTTCTTGCCAATGGTCCCATGTGTGGATGCGGCAGGAGGGGATGTCTGGAAGCGCTCGCATCCGGACCCGCAATAACCAGGCGGGCAATGGAGAACTCCAGGGAATTTAACAGATCTCAATTCCTATCATCAATACCTTTGGAAAGGCTGACGGCAGAGGACATATTCAGCGGAAGGAAGATCGGAGACCCATTCTGCACCCTTCTAGTGGATGAGACACTCTATTACCTGTCGGTGGCACTCGCCAATTACGTGAACATTTTCGATCCTGAAGCCATATTCCTAGGAGGAGGTCTATTGAGAAACTCCTCCACCCTTATAAGAGAATTGAAGGAATCTGTTGACAGGGAGCTGGGGAATTATTACAGGGATGTTCCAATATTTTCCGTATCCGATAGAACCGTGCAGCTTGCACCGGTTGCAATCGCGTTGTACGAGAATAAAAAGTAATGCAGGTTGGGAAATGTTTTAACCAATGTTTCTGTAAGTTGCATCATGACAAAGATTAGAAATTATGAAATAGCGGAACTGGGCGAAGCAGGCGAGAGATCCAGTCCGTGGGGCTCAACAATTCTAGTGCTGAAACTGGAGACGGAAGATGGAGAGGTTGGTTACGGTGAGGCACCAACCACACTTATGACGAGAGCCGTATATGAGCAAATGAGGGAAGTGGGAAGAGTGTTTGTTGGAAGGGATGTTGAGGAAATCAGGAAAAATTATCTTGAATTCTATAAAAGGTCTTTTTATCTTCCGGTTTCCATGGAATCAACATCAGCCCTGAGCGCATTCGAGATAGCATCATGGGATATACTAGGAAAAATCCTGGGTGCCCCTGTCTATCAGCTCCTTGGTGGAAAGGTAAGGGACAAGGTCAGAGGCTACGCCAACGGCTGGTATGATGATTGCACATCTCCTGAAGATTTTGTGAATAAGGCAAAAGAAGTTGAAAGGAAGGGATTCACAGCAGTGAAGTTCGACCCGTTTGGGCCAAACTTCAATACTCTAACAGAGGAAGGAGCACTCAAGGCCAAGGACATCGTTCTGTCGGTAAAGGAGAACACAAAGATGGACATCCTCATAGAATGCCACGGAAGATTCAACGCAAATGCAGCCATTCTTGCCGCCAGATATCTTGAAGATCTTGATCCCCTTTTCATGGAGGAACCTGTTCATCCTGACCAGATTTCAGGCCTCAGGAGATTGAGGGAGAGAAGCGATGTGAGGATAGCGCTCGGTGAGAGGGTTCTCAACAAGAATCTTTTCCTTCCCTATCTGGAATCAGACCTGGTTGATGTAATTCAACCAGATGTGACAAATGTTGGTGGCATCCTTGAGGCAATGCACTCCTCAATTCTTGCGGATTCCTACGGGGTGGAGGTTGCATTCCACAACGCATTCGGTCCTATTCAGACAGCTGCCACCCTCCATCTTGATCTCTCAATTAGCAATTTCCTAATACAGGAAAGTTTTGAGTACTTCTGGCCTGACTGGAAGAAGAATCTTCTGAAGTCCGGGTACAAACTTGAAAATGGTTTCTTCACGCTTTCCGGTAAGCCTGGTCTTGGAATAGAGGTGAATGAGAAAATCTTGGAGCAATACAGAACTGATGAAATGGAAAGTACGAGCGAAGAGCCTCCATGGGTGGTCAAGGGGACCTTCAGGTGAGAACTTGAAAATACACGACCTTTCAATTGCACTTGATGACGGGATGCCATATTTTGAGGGCGATCCGAAGCCGATGATAAGACAGTTCAGAACAATAGAGAAGGACGGCTACAATCTCAAAGAAATTCACATAGGCACGCACACAGGAACGCACATTGATGCACCATCTCACTTCATCCCTGGAGGGAAAGGGGTTGATGAACTTGACCTTTCAATGCTATCAGGCTTCGGAACATGCATAAAATACAATCCTGAAGAGGGTTTGAAGCTCCCAGCGCAGAATTTCAAGATCATTCTTCTGTACACCGGTTACAACGAAAGGTGGGGTGAATTCACCGTGTTTAAGAATTACAGCTACATTGCGCCTGTAGATGCAGAGAAGATAAGGGATTACGGAGCGACGGTGGTTGGGATTGACTCTCCCTCTGCCGAATCCCCTGATTCAAGAAATTTCGAGACACACAAAATCCTTCTTGGCAGCTCCGTAGTGATAGCTGAGAACCTGAACTCTAAAACCCTTTCAGAGATAGTGGATAAGACAGTTTTCGTAATGATATTTCCTGTACCTGTGAAGCACGGGGACGGGGCTCCATCAAGGATCGTTGCGCTGGAGGGGTTGTAATGAGGGCCATTGTCACCTACCCACCCACAGGCGGATTGGAGCTTGTAAATGTTCCTCAAGAAGCGGGGAATGGAGTGCTTGTAAGGACGCTGTACACAGGGATATGCGGCACGGACAAGGAACTTGTGCTTGGCAGGCTTAAATTCGCAAGACCTCAAAAAGGTCACGCGCTCATACTGGGCCACGAGGCATTGGGCAGGGTTGTTGATCCCGGAGATTCCGGCTCATTCAAGAATGGAGATCTTGTCGTGCCAATGGTGAGGAGGCCTGGTGGGTGCAGGATGTGCAGGATGGGAAGGCAGGATTACTGCGAGGACGGAGATTTCGTCGAAGCAGGCATAAGGGGGAAGGATGGCTTCATGAGGGATGAGTTCTTCGAGGAGGAGAATTTTCTCGTGAAGGTGGATGAAAGTACCATAGGGAAACTTGCCGTTCTCACAGAACCACTAAAGAATGCGATGAAGATAAGGGAGATATTCAGATTCATGGAATCAAGGGTGAAGTGGAACTGCGACGATTCAACGCTTGAATGCAGGAATATCTATGTTTTCGGAACAGGAACGGAGGGTCTCCTCATATCGTCTGTGTTTAAAACCATGGGAATGAATGTCATTGCCGTCAACAGACATCCCCTAGATGAAGGTATCATATCTTTCTTGGACAGGAACGGAATAGGCTATCTGGACACGTCCTCGGAAACTCTGGAAAGCAGGGTAAAAAGAGAGAAGATGGATGCGGCAGTGGATGCGGTTGGGGCCATGGACGTTTTTAAGGGTATAACAGATAACATTCAAAGAAACGGTATTGTTATACTGTTTGGGACAAACGGACAGTTGCCCTCGTCGCAGTACGATATTATCGGGGAGATCGTTGACAAGAATCTGTCCATATGTGGGAGCGTTGACGGGGCAAAAATACATTACAATGAGGCTGTGGAATTTATAGAAAACTACGGTAAAAGGTTCGGTCTTGAAAGTATAATTACGGGCGTTTATGAGCCTGAGGATTTAGATATTTTCACTAAAAAAGAGAAAGGAGAGATAAAAAAAGTAATAAAGTGGTCGTAATAACAGGGAAAGGAGCTGGAGCTTGAGAAGTGCACTCAGGAATATATACAGCTATACTTTCCTCTATTCGTTCCTTCTGCTGAATCCTATCTGGGTACTCTACCTTTTGGGTCTAGGATTTAACTTATTCATTGTCACCCTTCTAGATGTTGTTTTCTATGTGACAATAGTTCTTGCAAGCATCCCGACGGGTAGATTTGCAGATAGAATAGGAAGGAAGACTGCCCTTTTTGTGTCTTCAATCCTCACAGGGTTGGGAATATTCTTTTTTGGAATTTTCACGTCATTACTTGGTATTGCGGTAAGTTACGTCCTCTGGGGAATCGGGGCAGCAATATACTCCAGCGCCCTTGAAAGCTTGACCTACGAATATTCCAAGTCGCGGGGGTTGAGGTACCTCGAGATCATAGGTATGGTGAATTTTCTTTCGGCGGTTTCCATAGCAATAGCATCGCTGATAGGTGGGTACATAGGGGAATACTTTGGCCTCAGGATAGTTGTTTTCCTCACAGGTGGGTTTGTCCTAGCGTCATCCGCATATACACTGATGCTGAAGGAGAGACCCGAGGCGAGAAGTGAGGAAAGGGTGACATTGCACCTAGGTCACTATGTTTCTGACAGGAGAATCCTTTCCCTTGTACTTATAAGGGTTGCCCTGGTGCTGAACTTTAACATGATGGTTATATTCAAACAGCCATACTACAAAGAACTGGGTATCTCAACAGGAATCATAGGGTTAATATTCTTTGTAGATGTACTTCTCAGAGGGGTCTCATCCCTGTACACTCAAAGATTTTCTTTCATAACGAGAAACAGGTTCGGCTCCATGCTCTTCTTCACATCACTTACTTTCTTCACCATATACATTCCGGGGCTGGTGGAGAACTACGCTTCAATATTCTTCCTTATTCTGAACTCCGTCATATACGGATTCTATTCCAATGTTTTAAGCGAGGAAGTGAACGTGCTTGTCCCAACGGAGATCAGGGCTACTGTCATATCAGTGATATTCCTTGTCAGTTCCCTGCTCACTGCAGTGGCAGAGCCTTTCCTCGGGGCGTCGGCAACGCTTATAGGTTTGAAGAAAACATTCATCATCTTCAGCCTAGTCTTTCTGTTCATTGCCACCCTTGCAATTCTGATAAATGCAAGGGGGAAGGATATGGGAGACAGGGGCGTCCACTACCCCTGAACCCCAAACAAAACAAATGCTTCCCTTTCGAGCAGACCGATTATTTCATCGGAAAGAGGATATCCAAACCGGTAATCCTCCAGTCTTCCACTCAAAATGGGAGAAAGAGTTTTCATTGCTCTGGAGAAAAGCCTGGCGGAATTCTCCATGTTCCCCATCTGATAATGGACCATGGACACGCAAACAAGAACGAGACCGTGAAAGAACAGGCTCGTCTCCCTTTCAGTTCCCTTCCAGAATTTTTCAAAGTATTCATGCGCAAGCCAGTATTCTTCATCCCTCATCAGATTGAAACCTTCCTGAACCCTCTCAAAATTCAGTTGCTCGCTCCCCCCGGCAAGAGGGAAAAAGGACATTTCAGGGCATTGAAAACCAATTCCCCAGCGAAATCCCTCCTCGAGTGTGATGAACTTAAGATCAACCTCGATGAAGTGTGTGCCCCTCCTAAGGATAGCTCCCCTCATTTTAGAATTGGAAAATGGAATCTTAGCAAAACGAAATATGAATCTGTACCTCTCCACTGCCACGGGACTCAATGATGCTGGAGGTAATAAGTTAATTGGATCATAACCCTCATAATTTAACGATCAATTGGGGAAAAAGATGATTTAATTTCCTCTATGGCCTTCTCCCTCGTATCGTAATCCTCGAACTTCATGAATTTTCCCTCTTCAAGTTCCTTGTAGTGCTCAAAGAAATGTTTGATAATCCTTTTCATGTATTCCGGGAGATCACCAATGTCTTTTATTGTTGATGAATTCGGATCGACCTTGTCAACGGGCACTGCAATTATCTTGTTATCCTCACCCTCTTCGTCTCGCATCCTGGCCATCCCTATGGGCCTGCACTTCACCAAGATTCCTGGCAATATCGGCGAGGAAGAAATGATGATCACATCGAGAGGATCACCGTCCTTTGCCTTAGTTCCGACAATCATACCGTAGTTTGCCGGGTAGTTCATCGGGGTGAACAGAATCCTGTCCAAGGTTATTGATCCAAGGTCCTCATGATACTCATACTTGTTCCTGCTTCCCTCAGATATTTCCACGAGGGCGTAGAATGTCTCGGGAAAGTCAGCAGTAATCACGGATTTCATGGGGGTTGAATGATGCTCAGCTAATAAAAATACCGCACACCTTGAAAAGGCTGACCTTTGTGGGAGATATCATTTTTCCGCGGATTAGAATGCAAAAATTTTACATCTGTTCAAGAAAATTTTCCCGTTTCAGTTACAAAATATATTTAATCACGTTAAAAATGGAAATAGCATGCCCGTAAATGCTGTTCTTATAAGACCATCAAATAAGACAGGAAGCGGGTACCTAACCAAATGGGGTTTCCTACCTGCGCCTCTTGGCCTTCTTTCCCTGGCCGGGGAAATATTGAGAATAGAAGGATCAAAGGTGAAAATAATAGATATGGAGGGGGATAATCTGGGCATAGATGATACAGTAAAACGGACCCTTGAATTCAATCCTGACATGGTTGGAATAACGCTCCATGCCACGGCCGCTCACAACAATGCAGGTCTCATTGCAAGAAAGATAAAGGAGGAGAAACCGGATACAGTTGTTGTTGCAGGTGGACACCATGCAACATTCCTTCCCAAGGAGATAATACGGGCAGGTTTCGATATTTCTGTCCTTGGGGAAGGGGACGAGACCATATATGAAATAGCATCCGCGGTATCTGACGGAAAAGGTTTCAATGAAATAAAAGGTATTGTTTACAGAGAGGGGGACAGGGTCGTGAGGAATCCACCGAGAGCCCTGATAGCGGATCTCGATTCTCTTCCTTTTCCTCCGATGTGGCTTCTTGACCCTGCTAAGTACACATTCAAGGTTTTCGGGAAGGAGGATAAGGTTATGTGTATAGAAACATCAAGAGGATGTCCGTACGCCTGTGATTTCTGTTCCGTTACTCCCACTTGGGGGAACAGATGGAGAAACAAGTCAAACTCCAGGATTCTTGAGGAGATGAAGATGGCACTGAGCTACGGATACAACTGGATTTTTTTCACCGATGATATATTCATCGTGTATCCGAATGTGAAGCACAGAAGAAGCCTTTTCAATGAGATAATTGAGGAGGACATTAGGACGAGATGGATTGTGCAGATGAGGGCAGATGTTACCAGCAAGAACCCAGACCTCATCGAGCTTGGTGCAAAGGCTGGAATGAAGATATCCTTCCTGGGCGTGGAATCTGGCAGTGAGGAAATTTTAAAAAAGATGCATAAGGGTGAATTTACGTCACAATCTGAGGAAGCTGTGAAAATACTTTCTAGGAATGGTATAATAGTGCTCATAGGCATGATGATTGGCGCCCCCTACGAGCGCATAAGGGATATAATCACTTCGATAAGATTTTCAAGACGGCTCGCAAGGTCAGGGGCAGATGCGATACAGTTTTCTATATACACACCGCTTCCCGGAACCAGGGTATTCGATGATGCCATAAAGAACGGGAGCATATTTACCCTTGACTGGGACCGTTATGACGTCATAACGCCTGTCATGAGGACAAGGGTGGGGCCTGTCATAGACCAGATAGCCCAGATCTATGCCACATATTCATTTTACGTTTACAAGTACTTCAGAAGCAGGTTGTTGAATATTCAGCCCCAGGACGAAAAGAAGAAACTTCTCGACAATGCTCTCGAATTCATCATGAAGATGATGCCATCGTACCTCAGGGATATATTTGGTCTGCCCAGATTTCTTATGGATACACAGAGGAAATACAGGGAAGGGAGGAGAAAGTTGGGTATAGATGAAAAACAGCTGGAAGAGCTGATGGAGACATCTAATAAGATTGTCTATGATCTCTCAGGAACGAAGAATCCCTACTTCATGATAAAGGAAGCTAAATAAAAGGGGAAAGATTTTTCCCCCCGGAGAGATCAAATCTCATGTTTTAGAAAATCAATGAAAACATCTGCATCACTGAACACATTTGACAGTTTTGCGTATTCGTTTGGCTGATGCTCAGTCTCGTCCACAGTCCCCCATACTATCGTATCTAACCCAAGTTCCCTGAAAAATGCCCCGCAGGTGCCGCCTCCGATCCCCACCTTTCTCACATTTATCCTTCTTACATTTCTAACGCTCTCTGCGAACTTCTCAACGAACCTCTCACCCTCCCTGGTGTTTCTTGAGGGATTTGCCCTGTTTTCAATTTCCACGAGAACCTGTACGCCATGTTCCTTTGAGAACTCATCCCTTATCTTGAGGATTTCTCGATAAACATCGTCGAGACTGTACTTCGGAAGGACTCTCATATCAAAATAGAAGCTTTCCCTTCCTGGAACTATATTGATTGATGTAGTCCCGGGTTCAACCTTGGTTGGCTCAAATGTGGAGGAAGGTTCAATGAACTCCTCGTCCGTCGCGTTGAATGTTTCGTGAAGCGCCGCATCAATTTTAGCCACAAGCAGGCTTGCCATGCGGTGCGCGTTAATTCCTGCTTTAGGGGTTGAAGCGTGACACTGTTTTCCTACAACGGTAAATTTTACCCACATCAGTCCCTTTTCAGCCACCTCTATGCTTTCCCCTGTCGGAGTGCCGAAATCTGGAACGATAAACTTGTCGTTCTTCGAGAATTTTCTCTTTTGAAGGACATATTGAATCCCGTACTTGCTGCCTGCTTCCTCATCGGAAACTAAAATAACACCCACATTGTTCCCTGTTTCCCCTGGATGGTCGATGAAGTATTTGAAGGCGATAAGGGAAGAAATTATACCCTGTCCATTGTCGCACGTTCCCCTCCCGTATATCTTATCTCCCTGAATTGTTGCCTTGAATGGCGGAAAATTCCAGAGTGAAAGGTCGCCCTCGCTTACCGTATCCATATGACCCACTAACCAGACTGTGGTTTTCTTTCCCCTATCAAGAAGGAATAGGAGATTCGGTCTTATGATCCCTCCAGACTCCGTGCTGTACTCTTCAAACTTTATTTCATTGCTCCAGCTTAGTATTTCATTTTTCAAAAATTCGGCCCTTTCCCGCTCCCCCTTACCTCCGCCCGAAGGATTCACGGCTGGGATTGAGATCATCTTGGAGTAAAGATCCAGAAAATAGTTCCTGTCTATCATAAGGGGTAATTCTTAACTCACTTAAATCTATTCTACAACTAATTGAAAAAATTTTAAGCGTTTTCATATTCTTTGCAATATGGAAAGAATCCTCATCGGGTGTTCTGGCTGGTTCTATATGCACTGGTCCGGGGTATTCTATCCAAAAGATATGCCCACGAGGGAATGGTTCAAGTATTACTCATCCAATTTCGATACCGTTGAACTGAATTCTACATTCTATTCATTTCCGAACCAAAAGAGGGTATATAACTGGTACAAATCATCTCCCCAGGGTTTCGGTTACAGCATAAAGATGAACAGGGAAATCACACATCTTAAAAGACTACTGGATGTGGAGAAGGAGGTTCAAAGATTTAGGGAGGCCATTGAGCCCCTCAAGGAGAAACTGGTATCGATACTTGTTCAGCTCCCCCCATCTTTCAGATATACGGAAGAAAATGTGAAAAGGGTTACCGGGGTAATGATGGATGACAAAAAGATGTTCGTAGAGTTCAGGCATCCGAGCTGGTATACGGATCAGGCGTTAAAAGATATCGAAAAAAAGGAAATAAAGATGGTTACCGTGAGCATGAAAGGCCTTCCTTTCAGGCTACCGGAAGGCGGGGATGTGTATATAAGAATGCATGGTGATGTTAACGGATATGCCACGGACTATTCTGAGGAGAGACTGAATGAGCTCGGAAAGAATATTGTTCAAGGGAATTATCATTCAGTTTACGTGTATTTCAACAATGACTATCACGGTTATGCTCCAAAAAATGCACTATTTCTGAAGAGTATTGTGGAGGATTTCCTTTAGAGCCTGTGGAGAAGATTTCTAAACGAACAATGTCAACCAAGTGGAAACATCTGCCAAAGGCAACCCGAGTTGACGGTAAACCAGGTTACGCGATGGCACAATCACAAGTTTAGGACTACAGTATTCTTCAAAGTTCTGATGTGTATCAGACCCTTGCATCAATTCTTTGATTTTTCCTTAATGTGGATAGAATTCTCAGGAGGATTACATGTTTACTTCCTAAGGTTATTCGGATGGGTTCTCGCTAGCTTGCGGGTAAAAGAATTCAGAATAATTCCTCTAAGGCTCGGGTACATTAGGAATTTCAACTTTTTTGACCAAGTTAATAAAGGGTAAATCCTGAATAACTTTAATTTTCCGATGTTCTCTTTCAGGAACTGTCCTCTAAAATGATACCAATCCCGGTGTTTGAAAAGAATTGCCATGCCCCATGTATCCGGGCATTTGGGTCATGCGTGCTGCACTCCCCGTAACATATCCTATTTCTTTGTAAGTAAAATTTCCCTTTGAAAAACATCAATTTCAAATATTCGGAGAATCTCCTGAAAACAAGTTCGTAAGACACGGAGTTTCATTATTAATATAAATAAATTTCATTTCAGCAAATTATTTCAGAAAAAGCCAGAAAATATAAAGTTTTTATTTTTGATAGTAGTTTAAAGTTTAGAACCTGTTCAAAGAAATCTTATTTAATAACATCAAGAATCGTTGTCTGGAGGATTTTTAATGACCGCTAACGCATCACCAACAAGAGAGGAGTTAATAAAAAATAGGGGGACAAGGGTTCCCCTCTGGCTCATTGTTTTTGGCATGATACTAGCCATGGTACTAGTGAGTCCCTACGAGTATTCTTGGACTTTCTTCACAGTCCCACTGGCCAAAGTATTCGGAGTCAAGGCTACTTCTTACCCGATAAGCACCACATTCTCCGTGTATATCGTAGTCCAGGCGCTTACTATGTTCCTTTCGGGGAGGTATCTTGACAGAAGAAGACATCTTACCCCGTACTTCATGGCAATTGCAGGCTTTCTGACGAGTATCGGATGGATACTGAGTTCTTTTACAACCAAATCCACCGGTCTTCTTTATCTTTACACAGTTTACGGCATCGGTAGCATAGGAGTTGGAATAGTTTACGGCGTAGGAATATCCACTGCGCTCAAGTGGTTCAGGGGTAAAACCAGAGGTCTCGTCACAGGTCTCATAGATCTGGGCTTCGGGGCAGGTTCTTTTGCAATATCGCCCCTCGTTCATTATCTTATAGTGAATTACAGCTACCACGTATCATTCCTTTATGTAGGGCTTCTGATGCTCTTGATAATACCGTTCGGAATTCTTGTAAGGTATCCACCGCCTCATTACGTGCCTTATGGAAAGACAGCGGAACAGGCTGAGGCAGTGAGAAAGAGGGTCAAGAAGAGTGGTCTTGAACTTTCCCCATCCCAGATGGTTCGCAGGTGGCAGTTCTACGCCATATACGTAGGGTTCTTTTTCATAGCGGGGGCAGGGCTTGCAATCGTCGGGAAGCTGGTATCGATAGGTACTGCACTTGGATTTGTAATATCTGCTGTGATAGCTGTCTATCTTTTCCCACTGTCCAACGGCCTCGGAAGGCTTGTGTCCGGAATCGTATCCGATTTCCTGGGAAGAAGGGAATCGATGCTTCTTTTCTTCGGAATAACTGGAGTAGGCCTTCTTGTGGTTGGTTACCTGCATTCGTCAGTAGCATACGTTGTAACCATAATGCTCATAGCCTTCGGGTGGGGGCCATTGTTCACTCTCTGGCCTGCTATGACTGGCGACTACTTCGGCCAGCAGCACTCCGGTGGTAATTACGGGGTTGTATATACGGCAAAGGCTGTCGCGGGTCTTTTCGCAGGTTATGGATTTGCTCTAATATACACTGCTTACGGAGTTCATTTTTCTCTCATCCTAACGGGCGTGATGTCTTTGATTGCAGCAGTCATAGGCTTTTCCATAGTGGTACCAAAGCCAGCGCAAAAGCCGGCTGAAGTCAAAGGGGAGGCACAGCCTAAAGTTTAAATATATATTTTTTTATTTTAATTACCTCAGTTTTTAGGTCTTTTTGAACACTACATATACTACCTTCTTCTGTGGACCCGAGATGTTCACAACTCTCCAGATCAAACTGCTTCCCAACGAACAGCAAAAGGATGCTCTCAGAGAAACATTTATCAGATTCAACCAGGCATGCAACTTTGTCTCCAAAACAGCTTTCGAGAGGAAACTCATCAATAAGGTGTTTCTCCAGAGAACAGTCTATAAGGATATCAGGGAGAAGTTCTGTCTTTCCGCACAACTTGCTGTGAGGGTGATAGCAAAGGTTGTTGATACATATAAACAGGATAGAACCACCATTCATCACTTCAGAGATTTCGGAAGCATAGTCTATGACCAGAGAATACTCAGTTTCAAAGGAATGGATGAAATAAGCATCAATACCACCAGGGGAAGGATTAGAATACCTATAACAATAGGAAAATACGGTGAAATTCAAGAGGATAAGGGGACAGTGCCACCTTCTAATGAGAAACATGCAGTTCTATCTCATGGTCGCTGTTGAAATACGGGAAGCCCCTTACATTGAGCATAAAGATATCATAGGTGTTGATATGGGTATAGAATACATTGCAGTAGATTCCACTGGCAAGTATTATTCCGGGGATGGGATCAATGAAACCAGAGAACATTACGCTTATCTCCGTTCCAGACTCCAGTCAACTGGTACCAAATCTGCGAAGAGACATCTCAGAAAACTTTCTGGAAAGGAGAGCAGGTTCGTAAGGAACGTCAACCATCTCATATCCAAGGAGATCGTTCAGAGAGCTAAAGGCACCTCTTCCGCTATTGCCATTGAAGACCTCAGTGGCATAAGGATGAGGACAACAGTTAGAAAGGGTAACAGATATATCCACAATTCCTGGCCCTTTCATCAGCTCAGGTCTTTCATTGAGTACAAGGCGAGAGAGGCAGGCATTCCCGTTGTCGTGGTGAAACCACATAACACAAGCAGGGAATGTCCCAAGTGCCATTTCATAGATAAGAGGAACAGACCTGAACGATCCCATTTCAAATGCGTTTCCTGTGGTTTTGAAGGAGAAGCTGATTTCGTAGCATCCCTCAACATCAGGAACAGGGCTGCTGTCAGCCAGCCCATCGTGACGGAGGCTATTTTCGATCATTCGATCACTCCAGTTGCAAGCTCCGAATCTTTAGCGAGGAGTAGCTGATTTAGAATTATCTTCTACATTGGTAATTTCAA
>Ga0080003_1000077_pt1 | contig 69220 bp, 63 predicted proteins | sample JossMetagenome_FD_69206 | JGI IMG/M metagenome (GOLD analysis project Ga0080003, IMG submission 69206) | Hot spring microbial communities from Joseph's Coat, Yellowstone National Park, USA - JC2_E (SPADES assembly) (version 2) | ecosystem: Environmental > Aquatic > Thermal springs > Hot (42-90C)... | reverse complement strand
ACTGATGTAAACAAAAGGGACCATAAAAGCGCAAAGGATCTTCTCATCGATTTTGGCCTGTCATTTTTAAAGAAGTATGAAAATCCAGATCTGCGAAATCTACTCCTGATGACAATGGCAAACAAGGAAAGATACAAGCAGATTGATTTGGCGTTAAGAACTATGTGCTTCCAGGAAATGAACAAGATGTTCTCAAAATTAGAAGAACTTGTCAAACAAAGTGTCCCGGATCCCATTAGAAAGGCATTTTTTGGATCTCTTTTATGTTATGTTATTTGGTGGAGTGACAATAAAATAAGTCCTGAAGATTATGTAAGGAACCTAACTGAGAGATTCCTGAACATGATAACTAAGAAAGACTAAAATAGTGTCGGCTTTTACTAGTAATGCGAAAATATTCTTTATTGTTTAAAATTGTATCTATACAGCTGTGCTATGATAAATATTGGAAACTCATAAGAATCATTGAATCTTTAGGCAAGTAGTTCTATGTATCTGCTTTTTTGAAAACTTCATTGAAGTTAACTGTTATAAAATTATTTAACCAAGATGTCTTTTCATTAAAATGTGATGTTGCAAAATTAATTATTTCCAGATACTATTAATTAAAGAATTAATCTAAAATAATTTTCAATGCATAACATTCATATATAAAACATTGTTACCTATCTTTTGATTAAAATGTGTGGACCAAGAGGTTGTGGATACCGGCACGAATACCCAGAACGGGGATGGATACAATTCCTCATAATGCGGATTCTCTATGAAAAGCCGATGCACGGTTACCAACTCCTAGAAGAAATTGAAGAAAGAAGCAATGGCTGGTATAAACTTGAGCCCGGTTCTATATACACAATTCTACGAAGAATGGAAGAACGAGGTCTCCTAGTTTCAAAATGGGAGGAAGTTGAAGGAGGGCTAGACAGACGTGTATACAAGCTTACCAGCGAAGGTGTCGAAGCCCTAAAAATGGGGTTAACATCAATAATTAAACGCAAAAGGCTGTTTGAAGACTTAATAAACTTCTATTATAAAAATTTTGAAAAACCTGGGAAAGATGAAGGTGAAAAAGGAAATGTATAATGCAATATCGGTTCAAGATTTGACAAAACATTATGATAATGTAATAGCATTAAACCACATAAGCTTCGAAGTTGAAAAAGGTCAAATTTTCGGCTTTTTAGGACCAAATGGAGCTGGCAAATCAACAACCGTTAGAATATTAACGGGCTTAATAAAGCCTGATGGGGGAAAAGCGTTTGTGATGGGTTTTGATATTTTGAAAAACCCCATTGAGGCAAAGCAGCATATAGGAGTAGTTCCAGAAGTTTCAAACGCTTATGTGGATCTTACAGCTTGGGAAAACTTAATCTTAATAGGCAAGCTTTACGGAATGCCACCACAAAAACTCAAAGAAAACGCCACAAACCTTTTAAAAGAATTCGGACTATATGAAGTTAAGGACAGGCTTGTCAAAGGATTCTCCAAAGGAATGAAACAGAGGCTACTACTATGCATGGCTTTGGTTAATGATCCGGAGTTACTTTTTTTGGATGAGCCCACATCTGGTCTTGATGTTGAAAGTGCAAGACTTCTACGGGAAAAAATAACTCAGTACAATAAAGATGGTAAAACTATTTTCATATCAACCCATAACATGGATGAAGCAAACCAACTTTGCCATAGAATAGCCATAATAAACCATGGAAAAATAGCAGCCATAGACACTCCTGAAAACCTAAGAGCCCAAAGTATGGAACTTCAATACATCGAAGTAGCACTCAATAAAAACGTAAACTTGCAGGAATTTTCAAAAAATCCAAGCATTACTAAAGCTGTTTCTAAAGGCAATAAAGTTTACATTTATACAGCTGACCCATCCACTGTAATAGAATTTCTAGTTGAGTATGCCAAAGAAAATAATCTACGCATTTTTAGCCTAAACACCATGATGCCATCCTTAGAGGACGTATTCATAAAACTCATAAGCAGTAAGGAGGCGATCATCCAATGAGCACATTCACAGAACAGTTTAAGCGTTCCCTTGTTATAGCTGAAAAGAACATTAAAATTTACTACTCAAAGGGACCAGTCATACTCTTTGGGCTTGTTTTTCCACTTTTTCTGGCTTTAGCCTTCTATATTGGGCGAAACATACCGCTTAAAGAGACTTTACCAGGACTAATTGGCATGACAACATTTTTTACAGCCACAGCTGTTGGACCTTCAATTGTACCTTGGGAGACCCGTTCAAAAACTCTTGAAATGCTTTTATCACGCCCAGTTGCTATAGGGACAATTATAGTTGGTGATATGCTCTCATCCTTTATCTTCGGCCTTATTATTTCGGTTATTCCACTTGCTTTAACATTGTTTTGGGGCATTCAGCCACTAAACTTCATAATACTCCTTCTCGGCTTGATAATCGCTACTTTATGCTTTGCATCTTTGAGCGTATTGCTTTCTGCTTATCCACCAACAGACATACCAGCCACGTCAATGATGTTATCATCCCTTGTCAAGTTTCCATTAGTCTTCTTAAGTGGAGTTTTTATACCAGTGGAACAACTTCCTTACTGGGGAAAAGCCATAGCCTCAATTTCTCCATTAACATACTTCACAGACATGGTATGGGAATTATTCATAAACAATGGCTTTTACCCGCTGGCACTAGATTTTTTAGCGCTCATTGCCTTCACAATAGCATTCACTTTTGCAACAATAAAGTTGCACGAAAAAACTCTTGCAAAACGCTTAAGTTAAAGCCTTACACATAAGAATATCAAATGAAGAAAGTTACATTAATTACATGGAACCGAGATATAGTTAAATGACATCATATAAATTATATTTAAAAGATCCTATTTACCATCATCTGCTTTTTATCTTTTGACTGGATCATTGTTTCACTTAATGGTCCTTTTAGCCATTCATAGGGCTAGGTAAAATTAAGTGCAAGCTTTACGAAATTATTAATTTAAAACACAAATATAAGGATAAAGATTTTCGCTAGATGAATAAAATCAATTTTAGAAAAATTAATAACTATATAGCCTTTGAAAATTTTTATATATTCTATGGATGTTATTAAAGGTAATATTTTCAACTAATGATGAAAAATAATCAGATACCAATATCAAAATGAGATGGATTATTTATTAATATTGATAAAAGAATTTTCTTAATCAAATTAAGCAATTTTTTAAAAAGTATGAAAAAGGTACCATTATTGACCAAAAAGGATACGGGCCTGCCGGGATTTGAACCCGGGTTTGAGGATCCGAAGTCCTCAAGGATAATCCACTACCCCACAGGCCCTCTTTCAATATCAAATTTTCACTATTATGACCTACTTCTTATCTATAATTCTAGGCTTTCTGAAATTAAGACCGACTTCTGCTTTTATAGATATATTTCGTGTAAGCCAGAATTAACAATCTTCACCAACATGGATTCTAAATCTATCAGCTATACTATTATCAGACCAATCTCTCTTATTTTCTTCGAGAAAGTGATAGTATAAGAATATGCATCTAACAATGTGTTTTTCTAATAAGACCCTATGTTTTTCATTGGCGTATAGTTTCACTCTGGTATTAACTATCATTGTTTATTGATATAAAAATAATATTTATAAGATTTTGTATTAGTGAAAATTCGTTTATTTCATTGTTAAAGTATCTTGAAAATCACTACCTTCCCAAACCCATAACGAAAATTTTTGGAGGAAAAGGTTTATAGAATAAAACATTTAGGGTTTTTAAATGAAAATAGTTGTAATAGCAGAAAAATATAGCGTTGCTGAAAGAATAGCCTATTTTCTTTCGGATGGAAAATTTAAAAAATTAAGTAAAAAAGGTATTGCTTATTTTATATTTAAAAAAAATGATGATGAGTATTTCATTATTGGTTTAAAGGGTCATGTTGTGGAATTGGATTATCCGGAAAAATACAGAAACTGGGAGAAAGAAGATCTTGAAAAACTGATTAATATTGAACCAATGAAAATTGAAAAATTCAAGAGTTTAATAAATCTCCTAAAAGAATTGACAGATAAAGCAGATGAAGTGATAGTAGCCACTGATTATGATAGAGAGGGAGAACTTATTGGAAGGGAAGCAGTTGAAGTTGTAGGATACAAAGGTAGATTAAAAAGGGCCAAGTTCAGTGCTGTAAGCAAAGAAGAAATAATGAATGCTTTTAAAAATTTAACAGATTTAAACAATAATCTTGCTGATGCTGCAGAATCAAGGCAAAACATTGATCTTGTATGGGGCGCGGTTTTAACTAGATTTTTCTCACTCGTTACTGGACAAAAATGGAAGAATTATCTTTCTGTGGGTAGGGTTCAAAGTCCCACACTTGCCTTAATTGTAGACAGGGAAAAGAAAATAAGAAATTTTGTCCCAGAAAAATACTGGGAAATCATAGCTAACTTTATTGAAAAAAATATTGAATTCTTAGGTGAACACGAAAAAAATCCATTTAAGGAAAAACCAGAAGAAATCTTTAAAAAGATAAAGGATGAAAAGAAAGGAAAGATCTTAGAATATAAAGAAAGGGAGTATAACATCAGACCTCCACCTCCATTCAATACAACAGAATTTTTAAGGGAATCAACAAAACTTGGACTTTCAGTTGGTAAGACAATGTCAATTGCTGAGGATCTCTATTCCCATGGATACATTTCATATCCCAGGACAGATAATACAGTATATCCATCTTCTCTTAATTTAAAATCTTTGATTGAAAAATTTTTGGAATCACCATACAGGGAAGAAGCTGAGCAATTACTTTCACAGGAGAAAATTAGATCTAGCAGAGGCAAGATACAAACAACAGATCATCCACCAATTTATCCTGTAAGAGCTATAAAGAAGGATGAATTAAAGGGTGATTATTTTAAGGTTTATGACCTTGTTGTAAAAAGGTTTTTTGCAACAGTAGCTCCCGATGCCATAATAAAATCCACAGATGTTAAAATATCAATAAAGGATGAAATATTTAAATCTAAGGGTACTAAAATCAAAGAAGAGGGATGGATGAGGTATTATCCATACTTGAGGGTGAGGGAAAAAGAAATACCTTTTTTAGAAAAAGATATTGAGATTAAAAGTATTGAACTTTTGGAAAAGGAAACCAAACCTCCTGAGAGGTATACCCAGGCATCACTGATCAAAGAAATGGAGAATTTGAATTTAGGTACAAAAAGTACTAGGCATGAGATAATAGAAAAGTTATACGAAAGAAATTACATTGAAGGAATGGTAATAAAGCCTACTAGTCTTGGGATTGCAATTGTTGATGCTATGGAAAGGAACAATGTTGATGCTGTAAAACCAGATATGACTGCAAAACTGGAAAATGATATGAGCTCTATTGAAGAAGGAAAATTGGAAAAAAGCAAGGTAATTGAGGAATCAAGATCAATGCTTAAAGGTGTTCTAAACGAACTTGAGAAAAATGAAAATAACATAAAAGAAGTAATTTTATCAGGCATAAATGAAGACAGGGAAATGGGCAAATGCCCAAAATGTGGTGCACCATTGTTAATGTACAAAAATAAAAACTTCAGATACATACAATGCTCAAGGTATCCGGATTGCGATTTCAAATATTATTTGCCAAAGACAGGAAAGATAGAATTAACGGACAAACAATGCCCTGTATGCGGATTACCTTTAATAAAGGTGATTAGAAAGGGCCAGGAAGTTGAACTAAGATGCATAAATCCCAAGTGTGAATATAACAGGAAAAAAGAAGTAATTGGTGAATGCCCTATCGATGGTGGTGAACTTATTGTAAGGCAATCACGAACCGGAAAAAGGTTCATAGGATGCTCAAATTATCCCAGGTGCAAGGTAACTTATCCACTGCCCCAGAAAGGTGAGATCATTCCTACATTTGAAAAATGTCCATATTGCGGTCTTCCAATTATAATATTGAAGAATGGGAAATATGAGAAAAAGATGTGCATAGATCCAAAATGTGAATATAATAAAAAAGGTATAGGAAAATGAGAACTTTGAATCAATATATTTTGATGCTTTCCTCATTTATAAACACAGTTTTATTAGCCATGGTTCTATATTTTTTCTTTGCACCTATGGGTGGTCAAGCATATCCTGGACAAGAGAACAATCCATTACTTGCCCTTTATTATTTTTTAATAATTATAATATTTACATTAGTAATGCTTTTTCTTTTAAGGCGCAGGAAAGAGCATTTTCTGAAAGGATTTTATTTTGTTGCAATAGGCCTAATTCTATTTCTAATCTTTTCAGTTGTTTTATCTTATATTATACCAGGTATTTTAGCTTATTATCTACCAACTATTTTTGCCCTTATAATAGGTATATTTGTACCAATATACATGTATAAAAAACAGAACTGGATGGTTACAAACATCGTTGGCATCATTGTTGCAGGTGGTAGCGCTGCAGTTCTTGGTACAAACATAGGCATTATTCCAGTAGTATTATTTCTGGTCATTTTAATCTTTTATGATCTTTATGCCGTAAAATTTAGCAAACACATGATCACTCTTGCGGAAGGAACAGTAAAAAGTGGTCTTCCTGCATTATTCATTTTTCCGGATTCTGATGCAATAAATGTAAATGAAATTAAAAAAGATGGAGAAAGAAGCACAATGTTCATGGGTTTTGGTGATGCTGCTATACCTTCCATACTTATTGTTTCCGTAATGTACAACTATAATTTAACTGCAACATTCTTTACATTGGCTGGTACTTTTATTGGTTTATTTATTTTATTTATATTTTTAAGGTATGGAAAGCCCTTGCCAGGTCTTCCATTCCTTAATACAGGTGCATTATTGGGCCTTTTAATTTATTTAATCTCAAGTGGCATAATAAAGATCTGAGACCTGGAAAAACTTAAATTTTAATTTATTTATCATACATCAATGATGGAAAGGAGAGTTTTCATTGATGAGATGTATCATAATTACTTTCAGGTTTTTAGGAAAAAGGGAAACGGTCCAAAGGTATTGATAATTTCTGGTCTTCATGGAGATGAACATACTAGCATTTATGCTAATATGCTTTTAAAGGATCGTATAGATGAAAGTATTGAGTACGATGTCATGATAATCCCTATTGCAAACATGGGTGCTTTTCTTTACAGGAGCAGGACATCGCCATATGGTGGCGAAGATTTGAATAGAATTTTTCCAGGCAAGAAGAACGGATCTATATGCGAAAGGCTTGCTGATCAGATTTTTTCCATAGCAATGGACAGTGATATTATAATAGACCTTCATTCCTGCGGATTTTTATGCCATCCATATATTTTGGCAATGTACAGACATCATGATTACATAGAAGAATTTACTAAAAAAATTGATCTTCCCTATGTTATTGAATCAAAGGGCACAGGAGGACAATTGATGAGTGAAATGGTAAAAAGGGGAAAAACATCCATTATAATAGAAATGCCTTCTGGTTTTGGCGGTTATATTCAAAAGAACGATGCAGAAAATATTTCTCAAGTTTTATTGAACTTTTTAGAGAATCGAAGGCCAGAAAACAAAAAGCTTTATTTATCACAAATGGAAAAAATAAGAAGTGAGGAATTTGGTATATTTTTTCCGGAAAATAAAGTTATAAGAAACAGGATAGTTAAAAAAGATCAAAAGATTGGTACATTAAACAATAACACAATAAAATCAAAAAAGGATGGATTTTTAATTTCCATTCATTTTCCATCCTATGTATTCAGAGGGGAGATTCTTTATGAAATTGCTCAAGTTCCTTCATGATTAATTCCAAAGCCTTATCTAACTGTGTATCCCTGCCGGCCAGGTAATCCTGAGGTGCAATATCTATTTCCAAATCCGGATCTGTACCATAATTTTCAACGCCAAATCCAACATCTTTGAACCAGAAAGCAAATTCAGGCTGTGTAACCACTGAACCATCAAGCAATCTCCTTCTTGGGTTTATACCTATGACACCTCCCCATGTTCTTTTACCTATGAGGAAGCCAATCTTCATCAATTTAAAGGAGTGAGAAAATATATCACCATCAGATCCAGATAATTCGTTTGTTATGCATATAAGTGGTCCTTTTGGAGAATATGGAGGATATTCCATTTTAAGACCATGCCTAGGATTATCATAACCTATTATTTTTCTGTTCAATTTCTCAAGAAGGTATGGTGAAACAAATCCTCCTCTATTGTACCTTACATCTACAATAAGAGCATCTTTCTCTATTTCTTCCAGGAAATTTTTATGAAATTCAGAGAAACCAAATTCCATCATATCGGGAATATGGATATATCCTACCCTGCCATTTGTTTCCCTATGAACATAATTTTTATTTTTTTCCACCCAATCCCTGTATATTATTCCTGATTCATCCCCAACTGTTTTTACATTGAATATCAAATCTTTTCCATCTCTTCTTATTTTAATTGATACTACGTCGTTTGACAAGTTTGTCAATAATTTACCAGGCGGATTATTTTTATCAAGCTCTATACCATTAATTTCAACGATTAAATCATTCTCTCTGACATCAATCCCTGGAAAAATTAAAGGTGATCTTTCATCCAGTCTACCTCTGTAAATTCTTTTTATTCTATACCCGTCATTGAATTCTATTTCTGCTCCGAGGTAACCCCTGGTCTCAAGAGGTGAGTTAAAATAATCACCTAAATATTCATAGGAATGAGATGTGCCAAGTTCCCCCTGCAATTCCCATATCAGGTCAGAAAGTTCTGCCCTAGTTGATACTTTTTCTAGCAATAATTGATATTTCTTGAATATATCTTCCCACTGAATGCCATTGTCTCTCCAATAATTTTCTTTCATCATCATCCAGGTTTCATAAAGCATCTGGTTGAATTCTTTCCTTGGATTTACCCATGCTTTTATTCTATTAATATCTATAATACCAGATTCTCTGCCAGGATTTGTAGACTTTAATTCCTGTTTCTGGGAATAATCGATTATTCTGTAAATGTTCCTGTATCTATAAATGATCTTTGTTTTATTTAAAGAAACATTGTAATCAAAGGCTTTTTCCACTATAATGTCATCTTTTTTATTTTCAATATTATAATAATGAATCTCACCCACATTTTCCTCATTCAAATCCAACGGCATTGAAAAATAAAGGAAACCTTCTTTAACAGCATTTACCAAAGAATATCTTCCTTCCATTATTGGAATAGGAACAACTCTTTCAGATATGTTCTCTAAATCTATGTTAAATTCTTTCTGTTCATTTTCTGCATTATCCACAAAGGGGTTTTTAAAATCTTTTTTTAGTGTTACAAGGTATATTTTAGAATAATTTGGGAACGTCAGAGTAGGGGATTCAGGATCCATTATAGCTTTATAACTTGAAATAGACACAAAGTACAGATATCTTCCAAGTGGATCAAAAGAGGGTGAAAAATCTATTCTGTATGTGCCTTCTATATCAGCAAATTCATTAGATTCAATATTCCTTATCCTAATTTTTTTTCTAGTGTTACTTACCCCAATAGAATATGCTATCCACCTACTGTCAGGTGAAAAATCCAATTCCTCAATAATATCCACATTTGCTTGATCAATCTTACTGATTTTATTATTTTCAATGTCCAGGAGATACAATTCCAACCTGCCATTGGAAAATGCTAATTTCTTTCCATCTGGAGAAGGCCATATATTGTATATTAAACCAAAATCTCCATCAAATCTTTTAACAATTTTTCCTGAATCAAGAAGAACTATGACTTCCATACCATTTTTATTCTGTATACCTATATATTTGCCATCTTTGAGAAATTTACCTTTCATCAGTCTAATATCATCAGAAATTAATACCGAACCTTCAAAACTTCCCATTTTGTAATATTTACCTCTCGCTGTAAAAAGAATATTTTCCGCTTTTTCATCCAATGAATAATATTCAATTCTATCGCTAATGTCTATATATCTATCATTAAGACCTCTCTTACTTCCGTATACATTCAGATTTAGTTTTTCCAGTTTGTCATTAAAAATGTAAATATCACCTGCCATTTGGAATATTATTCTTTTTCCATCTGAATTTGCATTTCTTGCATAATATTCAGAATTTTCAGTAACTTTTTTAATTTCTTTACCATCATAGCAATAAATTCTTCCTATACCCTCATGATCGGAAATAAAACAAATATTATTCCCAACGATCATAGGACTTCCTATGTTTCCCTTTATTTCTGTTAGTATTCGTTCGAATGTTTTACCATCTTTAGAAACCCAAAGCTGGCCTGTAGTACCTCCTCTATATCTTTTCCATCTTGCAGGATCGCCTATATTTCTTCCAATCAGGACAAAATCATTACTAAAGCCTATATAATTTGCATTACCATAGTTCATCCTTTCAATTTCAAATCCATCTGATGACATTCTGTAAATTTCCTGGTAATAATTTAATGGCGATGAATGTGATGATGAAAAATAAATCTTGCCTGAATATGAGGTAATAGGCTTAATGTCTCTGCTTCCAAAATATGTGAGCCTTTTTATGCTATTTTCTAATATATTGAAAATGTACAAATCACCTTGAGCCTTAATATCTTCCCTTCCCATGCTCTTGAATATTGAGAAAACTATGCTATTTCCATCAAAAACAAATTTTGGGTATTTAACTATTCCCAAACCTTCAGTAATTCTCTTTAAATTTCCATCATACAGCCAGAGATCATCTTCAGTAACAAATGCTATTTTTTCTTTATAAATATCAGGATACATTAAATAATGTGTCATAAAGAAATAAATCAAAATCATTATAAAAATGTTTTTTCAAAGATATTCTCCATATTTATTTCAAAAAAATCTTTATACTAAAATTTAATTTTCAAATCTCCAACAGTAAGAAAATAAATAAAAATTGCCGAGGTAGCCTAGCCCGGATAAAGGCGATAGATTCGAGATCTATTGTCCCCTGAGGACTCGGGAGTTCAAATCTCCCCCTCGGCGCTAAAAATTAGGGTATGTGATCGTTTAAATCTATTAATTTTAATCCTGATAATAGCTCTGGATAAGGGTCGGTGGATTTTTCTGGCATGATCTCTCCATTTTTAGCCATATTCTAGATTGTTGAAGGATTAACAGGGTTTAAAATGATTGAAAAATCATCATTATTTTTATTGTCATTTATTGCATCTTCTACCCATCTCTAAAAGATGATCTTTCCCTTGTCCTGAATATTCAGAATTTTATTGAAGATGAAGTTTTTTAAATACGATACATTTATGTTTTCACTTAAAAATAGTCACAAAATTCGAAAAAAGCAATAAAAAATATTTTTATATACGAAACTCATAAGCAAATGAGGGTCACAATTACTATAATGATATACCTAATGAAATCTTTATTCATTGTTGAATATAAAAAGTTTCAGATTTAAATTTTATCCAAATATATTTTTCCCTCTTTTATAGAAAATTTAATTTTACCATTTTTCTCTAAATATGATAAAATAGATTTAAAAGGTACAATGTTAAGGTAAAATTCCCATGATGAATTGAATTTAAAATCTGTTGAAAGTGATGAATAAATTAAATCTAAATAATTTGGTAATGAATCGAGTATTTTATTTATTATGTTTTCAATTGCATTTTTATTTATGTTTATTGTCCTTTCAATATTATTTACAACTCCACCGTGTGAAATAATTTTCTTATAATTTTCCATATAGAGAATTTCATCCATTTTTTTTAAAAAATTTTCTGTATCAATATGAAAGAGCATTGGGTGTTTTAAAACTATATCTTCAGAATAAAAAGAATCCGCGCAAAATAGAACATCATCCTTAGTTAAAATTCCAATCATCTGCCAAGAATGACCTGAAAGATCAATTATATTAAAAATATTAGGAATTTTAATATTCACATTTTTTGTTTTTTCTGCCATTAAAAATTTGTTTTGCATAAATGTTGGTGGATTTGATCCAAACATGTATCCTGGAAGGAATTCAGTGTTTTTTATAAAAAATGATTCAATTTCACTAGAATAAAAATTTTTTACACCTTTTTTTTGAAGAAATGCATTTCCACCTATGTGGTCTGCATGACAATGCGTGTTTATAACAGAATTGATTGAAATACCTTTATCTTTTAAGTAGTTGAAAATTTTTTTTATGTTATTTTCGTCAATACCTGTATCTATTACTGTTGCCTCATTATCCTCTAGATATACGCCTATTGTTGTTGAACCAGGAAAAATGTATGTATTTCCTGAAACTTTTATCAATTCCATAAAAAATAAAAATGGAAAAATTTTTTATCCAATTATTGGAACTTCAGGCTCTTTCTGCTCTTCAACCACTGCTGATAAGTCTTCAGTTTTAAATGTAGATCTTAAGCCAAAGAAGTATATTATCAGGAATATTATTATCATAAGAATTGTATCCCATGGGAAAGGAATTAGAGGAGTCGATGAAGTGAAATTGGAAATTGTTACATATCCGAAAACACTGAAATATACTACAAGATATGAAATATACATAAAGGCAATGAACCAGTATGCGCTCTTGAAGTATATCTTGTATTCTGGAGCTACTTTTGCTTGTGAAACTAGAGTAATTCCTAAGAATGTAATAAATTCAATGAACCATATGATCAGGAAATATGTCATGTTTTGTGCTAATGTTTCTGTACTTGATGGATAAAGGACATAGAAATAGGCCAACCCTAAAGTAATTATAGCTACAATTATACCCACTATGCCTAATGTATAACTTAGACTCTTAGATATTTTAAGTTTTGATGGGCCATATAGGAAGTAGAAGAAAGGCATACCAAATAGGATAATCGAGTATATCCAAGAAAGTGTAGCGATACCTGACCAGTACACTATGAGCGCAGCACCAATAAAGCCTATAGGTGCAATTATGGAAGCACCCTTTAGACTGTATGGTCTTTTAAGTTCTGGTGCATGTTTTCTCCAGCCATGGAGCGCAAGTGGTCCTATAACATAAGTGAGAACGGTTGAACTTGATATAAATCCTACAAGCAAATACCAGGATGGGAATGGCAAGAAGAATATTATTCCAACAAGAACAGAAGCTATTAATGCAATTAATGGAACTCTGGTTTTCTCATGTATTTTTAAGAATATTTTTGGGAATATTCCATCTGCAGATACCCCGTAAAGAACCCTTGCTGAATTTCCAGTATAAATCCAACCTGTGCCTGACGGTGAGATCCATGCATCAATAAGGAGGAAATATGAGAACGCAACGAGTGCAGCCATACCACTGTATTTTAATTCTGTGAAAAATGGTGCCGATCCTATACCAGTTGAAACAATTGCAGACCATTGACCAGGTGAAGGAGTAGAAGGGAGCCCCCATCTGAGTGCACCTATGAATGCAAGCTGTAGTAAAGAATACAGAATTATTGCAGCTATTACGGAATAAACAGTAGCTCTAGGTACATCCTTTTGAGGATTTTTTGCCTCACCACCAAATTCCATAGCCTGTCTGAAACCAAGGTAAGCAAATACTATACCAGCAGTTGGTATTGCATAAAATACATTGCTCCATCCTTGAGGCGCAAAACCACCGTATGCACTGAAATTTGATGCATTAAACATGAACAATAAGAAAATAAATGTCAGTGTTGGGATAATAAACTTCCACCAAGTCATAACAGTATTGAATTTACCCAAGAATCTAATGCCTGCATAGTTCAGGAAGAAGAAAATCACCAAAAGAAATATACCCCAAAGTATACCGTATGGTGTTAAAACGCTTATGCCAGACACTGTATGAAACAGACCTGGAATGTATGTGCTTGCATATTCTAATACGGCTTCAGCCTCAACTGTAGGCACAGATACTGCAGATAGAAAATATGCCCAGGACATAATGTATCCTGTGTATGGACCAAATGTGTAATGTGGGTATCTTACTAGTGCACCAGATTTTGGCACTGCCCCTGATACTTCTGCAAAGGTTAACGCTATGAACAGAACAATAATACCACCTATAATCCATGAGAGAACTGCTGCCGGACCTGCTAGATATGCGCCACCTGCTACTCCAAGAAGCCAGCCAGACCCGATTATGCCACCCATAGACATAAAAAATAAGTCCTGAAGTGTAAGTGCCTTCCTGAGTTTTTTATCAGATTGAACAGCCACTTTTTCAGCTACTTCTTTTAATTCTTCAGGCATCCTTTGGACACCTCATAATTGTTATCATTTAGCATATATTTAAATTTTCCTATTTTACTTGCATTGTTGAATAATTATTGAAAAGTATTTGAAGCACGTATTTTTAAAATTTAATTTATAGATCTAAAGAAAGTCATTGAAATACTGTGATACACTAATTTTTGAATGATAATCTTGATAGAATTATTCAACACAACACAAAATAGTATCTCCGAATAAACTAAAGATTTAAGAGTCACTTTTCTATTAATTCCTGATGGGAGGGAAAAAGGAAAATGGGCCCGTAAATCATAAACTCAATAACTGTTTATGATCTAATTTTCCTTTTTCTCTCCTCGTTATCCACCATCTTTGAACAGGTTTCACTTAGCTCTATTATAAATCTCTTAAAGCTCATCTCCTTTGAGAAATACAGATACCATATTGCCTCCAGAACCTGCTCATACGCAACAGAAAATACCTTACATTTATGTTCAGGGATTTGCTCTTTATCGTTGCTTCATCCTGCACCCTAAATATATTCTCTATCCTCCATCTTATCTTGTATTTCCCTACTATTTCATCAAGATTCACCTCCTTTAAGTTTGTTGCAAATGCCCAATCATAGTATTCCTCTGTCCTGTGGTCAAATATCTTCCTTAGAAATGCTATATATGTTGCGTCACTTATTTTCTTTCCATCTTTGTAATATGTGAATTCATGAAGTTTGATCTTTTTCTCACCAATCTCCATCGATTCAAGCTCTCTTCTTATTTCTGAATTCTTCCTCACAAATATGAGATAGTTCACTATACTGTTCAGTGAAAGCATCAACTCTTTTGTATAGAACCACCTGTCGAATAAAACAAGATCTATGTTATTGAAATTTCTCTTAAGAACTTCCAATAAAGATGTTATTTCTATTGACATTTTCTCTAATACCGTTGATGGTATGGATATCAAAGGCAATCTGAAATCATCGTTAACCATGCTCGCCGTAAGAAAATAGAATTTACCATTTATTCCATCCTCTCCTGTCCATCCCCTTATCCAGGGATTGCTAGATTTTCCATAAAAATCCCAGTAAGTGTAATCAAATGCCAGCATTATCTTTTTATCAGAGAAGTTGAATGGCCTTGTTATTGCCATTATCCTTGAGAACATTGAATCCATTATATCCTTGATCCCTGTCCTTTCTATTGCTAGATGCAATGAATCCGCCCTGTTACTTACAGTTTCAACGTAAGTATTCATACACGCTGCTTTCAGTAAATATTTGTTATAGTAAAATCCACTCAGATGGTCTGAATGATTCATCAAATGTAATGAATCATTTATAAATTTTTCAAGAGTATGAAGTGAAAGGATGTACCGCCCAACCAAACTCATAAGACAACCACAATTACCTTTCTTCCAAGGTATTCTTTAGGGCAATCTATCTTAGCACTGTTTCCAAATTTTGTTACAGTCCTTGTAAAATATCCGCTGATATTGTAAACCTCAAGATGATTTTCATGGACAATAGGTACTTTTTTCATAGTATATACAAAGTATATCCTAATAATAAATTTTTCCATCAAATTACCATATTAATTATATCCAAAAACCTAAATTTTAATCATTCGGAGATACTGCAAAATAAAAAATATTTTTATATGTCAAATTCATAGATGGATTTATTATGGATAAAGAGATCTTTTTAGAAGATTTTAATCGAATCTCAAAAATAGGATGGACAAAAGAGTTTGGTGTTAATAGAGAAGCATTGAACGAATTTGATATAAAAGCTAGGAATGCACTCATAGGTGAACTTAAAAAAATTGGATCTTCCATAAGCTTTGATGATGCTGGTAACATTTACGGATCTCTAAACGAGAATGAAACAAATGCTATAATCATAGGCTCCCATATGGATTCTGTACCGAACGGTGGAAGGTTTGATGGCATGTACGGTGTAATTGCAGGTTTAAATGTACTAAAGAATTTTCATATAAATGGTATTAGAAAAAATTTAATGCTAGTGGATTTCACTAATGAAGAGGGGTCTAGATGGCAACCTGATCTCCAGGGTTCTGGAATTGCAACTGGTGTTTTTGATAAAGAATTTATCTATTCAAGAATAGACAGAGAAAATAAAAAGTTTGTTGATGTTTTAAAAGCATCAGGTTTTCAGGGGAAGGAAGAAAATAGAATTAAAAATTTAAATCCAGAGCATTTTATTGAACTTCATATAGAACAAGGGCCAGTTCTTGAAAAAGAAGGGTATAGTATTGGCATTCCTTATGGTATTGTTACAGATATAGTGGATTTTTATACTTTTATAGGAGAATCGAACCAGGCAGGGCCAACGCCAATGAATTTGAGAAAAGATGCTCTTGTAGGTGCTTCACGTTTTATTTCAGAAATAAATGAAATTGCCAAAAAACAGACACCAAATATTGTCATGACCGTTGGTGAAATAAACAATATCCCTAATATATATAGTGTCATCCCCAGTATTGTAAAGCTCAAACTTGACATAAGGAGTCCTGACCAGCATCTTGCCTACGAAAATGCCAGCATTGTTTATGAAAAAGCAAAATGTATAGCAGAGGACCTTGGTTTGACAATAAATAAAGAAAGGGGGTGGGCCTTAAATACAACTCTTTTTGATGAAGATCTTATTAAAAAGATAGAAAAGGCATGCAAAGAACTTGATTTAAAATACAAGCATATTTATAGTTGGGCTACACACGATGCAATGTATATGAACAAAATCACAAGCACTGCAATGATTATGATACCCTCGCATAATGGAAGAAGTCACACAAAAGAGGAATTTTCAAGTGATGAAGACATGATTGCAGGTCTAAAGGTGTTAAAAAAAGTTATAGATTTAATTTAAAAATATAATTATAAATTTATTAGAAAAGGTCAATCTATTATCTCCCATCTTCCTTGGTACTTTTCAAGTTCCTGTTTTGTATATTCATCCATTGGATGTTCCCTTACCGGTATGTTTACCTCCTTCTTTACATCGAAAAGCTCAGTTGAAAAGTATCTTGTTGCAGTATCATTGAGCATTATAACTATGTTTTTTAATTCTGGATGCTTCTCTGAAAGTTTTATTGCACCTGCAAGATTTGCACCAGATGATATTCCCACTAATAATTTTTCCCTCAAAATTAATTGTTTTGCCCAGTATATTGATTCTTCTGAGCTCACAGTTACAACACCATCAAGAATGCTGAGATCCAGATTTCTGGGGACGAAACCATCACCTATGCCTTCTATTCTATGTGAACCCCACTTTTTTCTGGAAAGTAAAGGAGCCTCTTTTGGTTCTATAGCAAACAGTTTTACGTTTTTATTTCTCTCTTTGAAATAATGACCAGCACCTGTTAAGGTTCCACCTGTTCCCTGTGTAATTACAAAAGCATCTATTTCTCCATTCATCTGTTCCCATATTTCTTGACCAGTTGTATCATAATGGGCCTTTATTGCATAATCATTGGAATATTGGTCCGGAAACCAGTATTTTTGAGAATTTTCATTTACCATCTTTTTTACTAATCCATAAGATATATCCACATCACTTTCTGCACCTGGGGTTTCAATTATGTTTCCTCCAAGGTGCCTGATCAATTTTTTCCTTTCGTTGCTCATACCTTCAGGCATAACTATAGTTACTTTGTATCCTAGTGCCGTGCCTATCCATGTACAGGCAATGCCTGCATTTCCTGTACTTACTTCTATTATTTCCATTCCTGGTTTTAATTTTCCTTCCCTTATTGCTTCTGTTATTATCCTATAATAAACGCGATCCTTCAAACTTCCCGAAGGGTTTAAAAATTCGCATTTGCCGAAAATGTCAGATGAAATTCTTGCTTCTATCTTAATATTTTTCAGTTTTATCAAAGGTGTTCTACCAATCGCCATAAACAGATCGTCAAAGTACATTTTATTTTTATTCCATTCTATTGACATATCTATCATAAATTTTAAAACATTTATGTATATTAAGTTTTCAGTTATTTCGCTTGTCTCAAACTCTTAACATTGTCTATAAATGATCTAGAATCCATTGAAATTAAAATTAATTTGAATAATCTTTAAGCAATAGTATAATCAGATGGATTTTATTTTCATTAAAATCTAAGGATATCGTTAAAGAAATAAAAAGAATGTCTAGCGAACTTAAAGGGAATGTAATAATATCTTTGGATGCTACTTTATCTATTCAAGTAATCAACAATTATCTATCCTTTTCATTTTCAGTAAGGAGTATGACTATTAAAACTGCCAAAATGTGGATTTCAGTCATCTCTTTTGAAAATGATTTTCCAGAGGAAAAAAAGAGAACGCTACTGGAAATATTTTCCTGTTTGGTGAAATAAAAGAGGAGGAGGAAAGATTTATAGTTACTCTTACGGCGATTATATGGGGTGGCCCAGCCTACAACCTTAAGGTTTGATAAGCAGTGATGCATGCTGGTCATTAAGCGTTTTCGCTTAGGGATCTTGCTCTTGAGGCATATATGAAACGGTATTGAGTGCTACTAAATTAGTTAGAGAAAGTAAAAATTATTCCACCATACTGAAGGAATTGGTAATAACACATTCAGGATGGAATATTCGTCCTTGAGTATTATGGGATAAGGAAAGCACTCATGGGGTATTGAAAGCTCACATAATAAATCAAAATTATCAACAGAGAGTATTATAGAAAAACTTAAATAAAATAATATTAAACAATCAGTATAAATTTTTTAAAAGTAAAGATGCCTCTTCTATAACTTTAGTATTTGCACTAAATGCAAATCTTATATAATCTTCTCCAGAAGGTCCAAACACAGGTCCAGGTGTAGATCCTACACCTGTTTTTTTGAGAATAAATTCGCTCATTTCCCACGAATTATGTACACCTTCAGGTTTTTCATTTATTTTGCACCATAAATAAAAAGCACCCTCTGGTTTGATCGGTGTAAGAAATTTGGAATCTTTGACTGCATAATATATTATGTCTCTCCTTTTTTGATATTCTTTTTTCATTAAATCTACAAAATCCTGTGACCCATTCAATGCTGCTACAGCTCCGTATTGTGTAATAGAATTTACACCATTAATTGTTACTCTTAACATTTTTCTCATTCTTTCTAAGATTTTTTTGTCTCTAGCATGAATGTATCCAATCCTTAGACCGCTCATAGCATATGTTTTTGACATTGAATATAGTGATATAGTGTTCTCATATTTTGACCCAGGACTAAAATTTTTTCTTCCATCAAATATGACATCTTCATAAGCTTCATCACTAATTAAGAATAGTGCATTGTCAGAGACAAAATCTATAATCTTTTTAAACTCATTTTCTGTAAAAACTTTACCCGTTGGATTATGGGGTGAATTTATAAAAATTGCCTTCAGGTTTTGGAATCTTGTTTTTTCAATAGATTCAACGAAGTCTTGAATAGGCATGTATACAGGAGTGCCCCCAGAGAGTTTTATTATTTCAGCAATTTCTGTCCACATCGGATCAGGTATTATTACTTTATCCCCACTGTTCAGAAGTGATCTGAAAGCAACATAAATAGCATTCATGCCACCATTCGTCACCAATACGTTATCAGTGTCAGCATCCATAATTCCATTCTTTCTTTTCAATTTCTCAGAAATAGCCTTCCTTAATTCTGGTATACCTGTAGAATCTGTATAATGTGTTTTATCATTTTTTATTGCATCTATTATTGCATTTTTTATATGTTCCTTAAGAGTAAAAGAAGGATCCCCAGATTCAAGCCTAAATACTTTTTCACCTCTCCTCTGCATTTCTAATAGTTGATCCCTGATTTTTACGATAGCACCAAATGATACATCGTCAACTATATTTTTTTCTATTGTTAATTTTTTCATTGAATCTATGATTTATTTTCTATTTATTAATTTTAGTTTAAAATTTTAAACAATTTGTTCAAAATTTTTTAAATTAATGAAATTTTATTCTATACATGGGATTTAGAGGGCCATGGCCGTGACCCATTTCTAAACTGTTTTCAATAGATTTTTGCATGAACTTCCTTGCTCTTGCGAAAGCAATCTTATCACTGTATCCTTTGGACAGGTAAGATGCTATTGCTGAAGATAATGTACAACCAGCACCATGAGTATTTTTTGTTTTAATTCTCTTATATTTGAATTTTAAAATCTCATTACCGTCATAATAGACATCAGTAATGAAATTGGTATTCATATGCCCACCCTTTATGATTACTGCATGAGGCCCTAATTCATACATTTTTATGGCTGCATTTTCCATATCCTTTACATTTCTTATCTTTGTTTTAAGAATCACCTCCGCTTCATCAATGTTTGGTGTAATAAAATAGGAAACTGGGATCAAATAATCAATCAAATCTTTTATTGCTTCATTCTTTAAAAGCTGTGCTCCAGACTTCGCAACCATTACAGGATCTACAACCATTTTAAGGTCATATTCCTTGATCTTATCAGATACAATTTTTATTATTTTGCTGTTGCTGAGCATACCTGTTTTACCGTAAGTTACATTAATATCATCTATTATTGCATCTATCTGACTTGCGACAATGTTTTCCGGGATATCAAAAATATCCCTTACCTGAAATGTATTCTGTGCCGTGACTGATGTGATAACAGTAAAGCAATATACACCCAGCATGGTGCATGTTTTAAGATCCTCCTGGATTCCAGCTCCAGATATGGAATCAGAACCAGCTATTGTCATTGCAAAGTTCATTTTTCCCATCTCCTTATGAATTCTTTTGCTGTTTCAAATGGATTTTCAGCATTCAGTATTGCCGAAATTACTGCAACTCCCCTTACATTACATCTTTTTATTATATCCAGATTTTCTAGTGTTATTCCACCAATGGCATAAACAGGTATTCGTGCAACGTTCATTATATTTCTAAGCATGTCAATGCCAATTACTTCACTATCCTTTTTAGTTCCAGTTGGAAATATGGATCCAGCACCGAGATAGTTTGCACCTTTTTCCTGTGCTTCGATTGTTTCATTTACATTAGAAACAGATATACCGATAATTTTTCCAGGAAACATTCTTTTTGCTATTTCAATGGGCATATCTTCCTGTCCTAGGTGAACGCCATCAGCATCCGATGCTATCGCTATATCTAGCCTATCGTTAACAATGAAAATTGCTCCATATTCCTTACAAATTTTTTTTATATCAATAGCATCCTGGAGCATTCTTCTTGTTGAAGCATTTTTCTCCCTGTATTGAATTATCTCTATACCTGCCTTTAAAAGTATTTCTGCACTTTCAACATGTGTTTTCCCAAAATCCCTTGAGGTAATACCATATATACCTTTTGGAAGTTCAATCATAGAAGTTCACCTTTGCCATCTTATAATTTTCATTACTGAAATTGTATATCTCATCAAAAAGAGACTGTTTAAATGATCCAGGACCTTTTGATTTTCTTGATGCTAATTCCCCTGCTATATCAAATGTGACTAGACCTTCTATTGAAGCAATAAAACTGTCATTGTTTACTGAAAGAAAAGATGAAACTACAGAACCCAGCATACATCCTGAGCCCGTAATGAATTGAAACATTTCAGTTCCATTATCTACAGATGCCCCAATTTTTCCATTCGAAACAAAATCTCTTTTTCCAGTAATAATTGCTGTAATATTAAACATATCTGAAAGTTCAAATGCTACATCCATTGTTGCTTCTTTAATTGAGTCCACACCTTTTATCCCTCCTTTAATACCTGCTAGGGAAAGCATTTCACCTCCATTTCCTTTTAATATATCGACTTTGAAAGATTTAAGTAAATTATTGACAGTTTCGGTTCTTAATTTTGAAGCTCCAGCACCTACAGGATCAATCAATACAGGGACATTATATTTTTCGGCCAGTTTTCCCGCCTTAAACATTGATTGTATCCAATAGTTGTCCAGAGTACCTATATTTATGTAGAGTGCATTTGCTAATGCAATCAAATCTTCAAGTTCTTCTTCAGCATGTGCCATAATGGGTGAAGCACCAATGGCTAATGTAATATTTGCACTGTCATTCATCACTACAAAATTGGTTATGTGATGTATTAAGGGCTTTTTTTTCCTTATTTTTTCAAGATCATCAATATAATTCATGTTTATGCCTCCTTTTTCAAGATTTTTTTCAATTTTTCAACAATTTTTTTTGGGCTTTCAGCAAAAATGTATATAACAGGTTCAATGCCAAAACTACCAGGGTCAATAATTGCATCAAAATCATTTGTTTGATGTTCAATAAAATCTTCAACATTTTTATAGATTGATCTGTCCATTATTAACGTTTTTTCTCCCATTTCTTTTAATCTTTCAATTATGTCATTCCTTAACCTAATATTTATTGCAGCCCTTTTATTTTTATCTTTTTTATTCGATGAAATTAAAATATTTGACATATGCTTGCTTGCGCCGAATTCAGGATTTTTGTATGCTATTATTTCATTGTTAAAAAATGTTAACCTCCCTGGAAATGCTGCGACATCCATTACAGAATTAGGATTTTCAATTGAATAAACAATATTCATCCTTACTTCAGGCATTAGTTCATTAATATTTAATTTTGAAAGATCTTTCAGCGAAGATATTAATTCTTGAATCACAATATTTTTTTCATAGTTTTTTTGTGGATCATAAAGATAAAAGCAAAGGTCGCAATGTTCTATGTTATGAAATTGGCAGAATTTCCCTGTTTCCCTAGTTTTTATGCAAAAGTTACAAAATAGTTCTGTATTATCTTTATCACCATAATTATCTAAAATTCTTTTTGCTAATTCAGTGGAAATTTCATCAATTTCACTATCAAGATAAGTTGAATTTTTTTGATTTATATATCTACTTACCATCCCCTGCGATATGTGAAATTTTTTAGCAATTTCATTTTCCTTGATTCCATTTTTTATTAAAATTTTAGCAACTCTTTTTCTTGTTTCTGGGATTAAGTATTCATTAACTGAAATACACGGTGGAAACATATTAATCAGTAATATCTTTTATTATAAGATTTTTCACAAAAAATGTTAAATAATAAAAAATTTTATTTATTAATAAATAATATACATTATTTTGCAAATGAAAGATGCAAAGCTAGGAAAAATCACGGAAGAAATGGATAAAATTCTCAGGAAAGAAAACGAGGACAGGGAAAAGCTTATTAAAAATATTGCTCATGGAAAGGCAGTTATATTAAAAAATGAAATTCATAACATTGAACCAGTTGGTATAGGGAAAGATTTGAAAGTTAAAATTAATGTTAACATTGGAACTAGTTTGGATCATAATATTGTTGAGGAAGAGATTGAAAAGTACAAAATTATTGAAAATATTGCAGATACAATAATGGATTTAAGCACGGGGTTTGGTTTACAGAAAATAAGAAATGAGCTTTTAAAAATATCAAAAATTCCTGTAGGTACAGTTCCAATATATGAAACTGCAGTAAAAATGCTTGAAGAGAAGAGACCAATTGTTGATATGAGTGAAGATGAAATATTTGATACAATAGAAAATCAATTGAAGCAGGGTATTGATTTCATAACTGTACATGTTGGAATTACTAGAGAACTTGTTGAAAGAATGAAAAATCAGCGAAGGGTTGTTGGAATAGTTAGCAGGGGTGGCACATTCCTTGCATCATGGATGCTCCACAACAAAAGTGAAAATCCACTTTTCAAAAATTTTGATTATCTTCTTGACATTTCTGAAAAATATGATGCAGTTTTAAGTCTTGGTGATGCTCTGAGGCCTGGAGGAATACCTGATGCCTCTGACCAGTACCAAATAGGCGAACTCGTAAACATAGCCCATCTTATAAAAAGGGCAAGGGAAAGAAACATTCAAACAATGGTAGAAGGGCCGGGTCATTTGCCTATTTCACAAATAGAATTAAATATGAAAATTGAAAAATTGATAACAGATGAAGCACCATTCTATGTTCTTGGCCCACTTATAACAGACATTGCTTCGGGTTATGATCACATAAACGCTGCAATTGGAGGTGCAGTTGCTGCTTATTATGGAGCGGATTTTCTTTGTTATGTAACACCTGCGGAGCATCTTGCGCTTCCAACACCTCAGGAAGTATATCTGGGTGCAATAGCTATGAAAATTGCAGCCCATGCTATTAATTTATTAAGGTTTGAGGATGAATATAAAAAGGATATGGAAATGAGTATTGCAAGGAGTAAAATGGACTGGACCACACAAATGAATTTATCTATTGATAAAGAAAACGCAATTAAAATTAGGAAAAGCAGGTATCCTAAAGAGGAAAAGGTTTGTACAATGTGTGGCGAATTGTGTGCAATAAAATTGCTAAATGAATATTTAAATGAGGATAAACCATTATCAAATTTACTTTGAAATTTAAACACCAATATTTTTTCTATCTATTTTTTTATATTCCTCCATTTTTACCACGTTTTTCAAAGGTTCATTTTTAATAAACCTCATTATATTTTCATAAGCCTGTTCAAATGCTATTTCCATAACCTCCCCTGATTTTCCACCTGCAATGTGTGGCGTTAAAATTGCATTTTCAATGTTTGTATCTCTTACATCAGGTTCTTCCCACCAGACATCAGAGAGGTACATCACATCCTTTCTTTCTTTTAAAAATTTCAGCAAATCATTTTTGTTTACAATTTCAGCTCTAGCAACATTTATCAAAATGCCATTTTTCTTAATATTTTTCATAACTCCATAATTAATTAGATTTTCTGTACTTTTGGTCAAAGGTATTGAAATTAAAATAAAATCAGATTTTTTTACCAGCTCATCCAAATCTTTCAAATTAAAATAGAGATCAACATTTTCATCCGGCATACCCCTTCCTATGGCCATTACCTTCATATCAAAGGATTTTGCTATTTTTGCAACCCTTTTGCCAATACCTCCATACCCAATTATACCGAGCGTTTTATTGTATAACAAGGTTGTTTCTTCAGAATTGAATATACCCTTTTTCATTTCATTATTCCTTTCGATGATCTTTTTCGTAGCAGAGAGTAATAGTGCAAAAACGTGTTCCGCAACTGAAATGGCGTATGCACCAGCATTGCTGCATACTATAGTATTCTTACCTATTCTAGAGAAGTCTATGTGATCAACGCCTGCTGAAATTGTCTGGATCATTTTTACTTTTTCGTTATATGGAAAATTATCTTTTAGAACTAAAAGTATGTCAGGATCAATAATCTCAGGATAGAAAAAAATATTTCCTTTCCCGAAATATTTTTCACCTAATTTTTTAAATTTTTCATCAGTTGGAAAAGTTACAAGAATTTTCATAAAAAAAGGGAATAATGGAAGGATAAAAAATTTTTTACTGTTTATTCTGATCCTGTTTTGCTTCTTCCTTTTTTTCACCCATTTCAGCCACTTCCCTGAGGCCAATAACACCATAGGGGCCAATAGTTCCAGGACCTGCTGACATAAGATTCGTAGGTATGAGCATTAATGTACCTTTTCCCTGAAGGCCTAATTCGTAAAGAATATTCATCCATCTCAGTTCAAGACCATATTTGCTTGCTTCGTAAAGTTTTGCAGCATCAATCATCTTTGATGCAGCCTCATATTCAGCGAGTGCTAGAGTTACTCTTGCCCTTCTTTCCCTTTCAGCTGCTGCCTGTCTTGACATGGCTTCCTGAAGAGCAGTGGGTATTAAAACATCCCTTATTTCAACAGAAGTTACCTTTATGCCCCATGCTTCTGTTTTCTGGTCAATTATGTTTCTAGCAATCGTCCCTATCTTTTCCCTTTCAGCAAGTAACTCATCAAGCGTTATTCCTCCAATTACTTCCCTGAGTGTTGTCTGAGCAGCAAGGGTTGTAGCAACATTGTAATCTTCTACCTTGAGTACTACTTTCTCTAGATCAACAGGCTGAAAATACATTACAGCATCAACATTTACAGGAACGTTATCCTTCGTTAAAGTTTGCTCTGTTTTAAATGCTTGTGTTTGAAGCCTTGTTGATATTATAAATGGGACCTTGCTTATTATTGGGACTATGTAAACTATTCCTGGACCCTTAAAGCCCCTGAACCTTCCTAGCACAAGATAAGGAGCTCTTTCCCATTCCCTGAACACCTTTATGCCTGAGAGGAAAAATATCAGTACTATCAAAACAAGTATTACAATACCTATCAGTGTTCCAATGTCCATATTTTTTCACCTAATTAATTATAAGCTATGCTATTTATTAACTTTTTCTACAATTAAAGAAATATTTTCAACATTTTTTACTACAATTGTTTTGCCAGAATCAATCTTATCATTATTTACGGATCTTGCTTTCCATATTATACCATCAACTCTCACTTCTCCAACTGGGTTCAATTCCTTGGTTACTGTCCCCGTTTTTCCTATGAGAGATTCTGGACCTGTTTGCGCTCTTTTTTCAACTGCCCAAATAATTTTTTTAAAATAATAAAATAGTAGAAAAAATATAATAACCATTGATCCGAATTCAATGAATGGAATGATGTTGAAACCACTATAGTTTGTTAAAATCAGAAAATATATTGATAAAATGAAAATAGCAAAGAAAAGCCAATCAACAATGTTCAAAAATATTGAAAGAAGGCTTTTCATTTTACCTCCTCCACAATAAGTAAAAGATCCTCTCTTGATACAACAGTTATTTCCTTGCCTGCATCAATCTTTTCATTGTTCTTTGACCTTGCCCTCCATACAATGCCTTCCACCCTTACCTCTCCCTCTGGGTTGAGTTCCCGTATTACTGTACCTCTTTTTCCAATTATTGATTCAGGTCCTGTTTTTGGCCTAGTCCTGATTGTTCTTCTAATCCAGTTTAAATAATATGCAGCTATGATACCAAAGCCACCCATAAAACCAAATGCAATGTATGAAAATAATCCAAATGGCTGGGGAGAGAAATAAATTCCTGAAGCAAGAATCCATGTTCCAAATATTGCCAGGAAAACGCCCGTAATCATCAAAAATCCGTGACCGACTTTAACTTCAGCAATAATCAAAGCACCACCAATGAGAATTAAAACAACACCGACAATATTGCCTCCAATGATTTGTGAACCCCAAAGCCCAAGCGCAATTAAAACAATGCCTGTGATTGATAGCAATACGGTTGCATGGTAAATATCAAGAAGAATTGCAAGCATACCTATTGTAATTAAAAGGCCATCCACGGTAGGATTGCTTATAAAACTGATGAATTGATCATATGCAGAAGGCGAAGATGATACTTGTGAATAATTTGAAATGCCAAGTATTGATAAAAGGTTTGATAATGAATTGACAAGTCCATCAATCACATGGATATTGTATGCCTGGCTGGCACTGTATGCTGTGTTGTTTAAAACCATAGATGCGACGGCTGTTGTATTTTTTCCATGCAATTGTGCCAGGCTGACCATCCATGCAAGCATTGCATCTTCAACGTGCATTTGTTCAGTAGAATTACCACCCTCAACAATCGGTGTTGATGGCCCGATAAATGTTCCATTTGCCATATAGATTTTATCTGATGCCATTGCAATGTATGATCCTGCAGACGCAGCCATTCCCCCTATAGGCACATAGGTGATTACAGTAATATTATTCTCTTCAGCCTGCAATGTCATGTTAACAATTGACATCATTGAATCTAGATAACCACCTGGTGTGTTCATTTCTATAATTACATATGGAATATGATTTGATTCAGCATAGCTGAATGATGATTGGAAAAATGATACAGCACCAGGATCCACTTCCATATTGAAATTAATTACCATGTATTGGTGATTTTGAGCACTGGTTATTGAAGGAATCAGCAGAATTACAAACATAACCAGTACAACTTTCGTTAAATTTTTCATAAATAATTCTAATAGATTCACGTATTTTAATTCTTTTAAAACTTACAGCCCCGGGCAGATTCGAACTGCCGTCAATGGGTCCAGAGCCCACTATGCTTGGCCGCTACACCACGGGGCTAAAAACGTTTATGCCTTATCTGTATAAAATATTATCTTTTTTCCCAGGAAAATATTTATTTATGCCTATTATTTCGAATATTCAATGGAATATAAACTTGTTATTGTTGTCAGAGAAGATCTTGAAATAAGCAAGGGTAAATTGGCAGTACAGGTGGCTCATGCATCAGTGGAATGCGCTATAAAAACATATTTAAACAGAAAAGAATTATTTGAAAACTGGTACAGTGAAGGGCAGAAAAAAGTAGTTCTTAAGGTAAGTTCAATAAAAGATCTTTTTGTGTTGAGAGAAAAAGCCATTGGTCTAGGTATATATTCATGCCTTATTCAGGATGCTGGTTTAACGGAAGTCCCTCCAGGAACGATCACAGTCCTGGGCATAGGTCCCGATAAGGAAAGCGTTATTGACAAGGTAACAGGAGCCCTTCCACTTTATTGAAATTTTATTATTTCGCATATACCTTTTTTTGAAAGAACATTTGCAAGATCTTCTGTTATGGTAACAATATCCTCCCTGTTCAATATATAATCTTTATCTATGTCAGCTACTTCTATGGGTATTAAAATCCTCACTGCTACCTTTTTTTCAATTTGCTTTTTTTCTTCAATTTTTCTCTCCTCTGGAACTTCTTTAATGGGTAATGGAACATTGTTTCCAGAAATATAAAATTCAAAGCTTTTTTTCAATTCCTCATATAGGATCCTTTCCTCGGGAATGAATCCATTCATATCACCTTTTGTAGCTGATATTGCATCCTCTATTGCCTGAAGTGCTATTTTTCTTGCTCTCATACCTTTTAATTCTTTTACGCCATTTTCTATTGCCTTTATTCTAAATGATACCTGTGTCATATATTCAACCTGGTTTTTTTCAACGGCTATTTTCAATTCCTCCTTTAATCTTTGGACTTCTTCTGCAGCATTTTTAAAAAATGTTTCAGGAATATCTTTCAACTTTGATCTTGAATTTTTTTCGTTTCTTACAAGTGATTTTATTTCTTCAACCAGGTCTGCCATCAATAATTAATAATGATTTACCCCTTATTATTTTTGCTATCATAATCGCAAACTATATATTTCAATTTCCATTTGTGTGTTTACAATGAAAGCAAGTACATATGCAATTATAATAGTTATAATCCTAATAGCTGCGGTTTTAGGTGCATATTTCGGTTACAACGCTTTAACTTCAACCGGAAAGCCAATTAAGGTTGTAAAGTCCGGTGATACAGTTTCAATTTATTATTATGGTTATATAATGATAAATGGCACTCCTTATATTTTTGACACAAACATAAAAGAAGTTGCTAATAACAATATAACATTTCCTAAAGCAGTGATATTCAAATATCCATCATCTTTCCAACCTTTTAACTTTACTGTAGGCTCATCCCAGGTAATCACCGGAATGAGTATGGGGGTTATAGGGATGAGCCCAGGTGAAAAGAAAACGATAGTTGTTCCTCCCTCAGAGGGTTATCCTTACAATTCATCTCTTATACATAGCATAAACAGGATCGGAAACGTATCAAGAATTCAAAATTCATCATTGACACAGTTTGAAAACAGAACAGGTCAGGTACCTTATACAGGTGCAGTTTATTTTGATAAAACCTTTGGATGGAATGACATTGTTCTAAGTGTTAATTCTATTGATGGAATAGTTACATACGAAAACGATGCATATATGGGTCAAACATATTATCCATACGGTACAAATGTTACATGGGGATACAACATTATTTCAGCAAATTCCACAACTATACAGTATGAAATCATAACTCAGATTAACACATACTTACCCTATGGCGCATATGTTTCAAATTTAACAAGTAACACTGTAACAGTGAATTTCAACAATTACCTCGCCGGTAAAACACTCTATTTCTATGTTGAATTGGTTTCAGTGAGCTAGAAGATCATCTAGTTCAACAATCTTTTTACCATCCCATATTTTTCTTCCCTCTTTTTCCTGTGCAGGAATCATCAAAAATCTCTTACCATCAGACGTAGGCAGAACAAAATATTCTTCACGAATGCCGCTATTATCAGATAGAATAAGTCTATATTTTTTTTCATTTTCTCTGCCCGTTTCAGGATCAAGGTAATTGTATTTTACAAATTTACCAATTCCAATCAGATTTCTAGCTTCCTTTTTCCCTTTTTTGGAAACTGTTATAACCTCTTCTGGAAACATAGATAAAAATATTCATTACATATTAATAAATGATTGGGATGGAGTGACAGCAAACCATACTTCCCTGGAGCTCGCGCATCCAAGTACACATATGGCACGAGAACAGGCTTAACTGCCGGGTTCGGAATGGGACCGGGTGTTTCCCTGTTCTCTATGACCGTCACTCCGTATTTTTGAGAAATGTGAACTACTATAAATATTTTGTTTCCAAATATCTTTTGCCAAATTTTTCGTTGAACAAAATTTCCTCAATGTTTTTTCTTTTAGGGGCTTTTGGTATTCTTTCCGGATAACCTAGTGGAGTTATAGTTATTACATGAAAATCATCAGGGATCTCCAGCATTCTTTTTATTTCATCATTATCCGATTCTGCAATCCAGCATGTGCCCAGGCCATAGTTCTCAGCCGCGAGCATTAAATTTTCGGTAGCTACAGAACCATCAATAAGCCAAAGATCAGATTCCTTTTCTGATGCAATTATTGCAATTGCCATCGGCACTTTTGAAAGAAATTTGCCATATGGAAGTATTTCAGATATTCTTTTCAGTTTAGTTTTGTCCCTTATAACAATGAATCCCCATGGTTGCCTGTTCCAGGAACTGGGCGCATATTGGGCTGCTTCAATTATTTTTAGAAGGATATCATCTGGAACCGGATCTTTTTTAAAAGACCTAATGCTTCTTCTTTCCAAAATTATATCAATGCAATTCTTCATCTTTATACTCAAAGAAAAGTTTTATTATATATTTTTCCATACAGTATTAGGGTGAATTTTAATGAAGATAACAATGAGCCTAATAAAGGCTGATGTGGGGGGTTATCCTGGCCATTCTTCAGTTCATCCATCTTTAAAGGAAAAGGCTGAAGAAATGCTTCTGGATGCAAAAAATAAGGGATTGCTCATAGATTTTAAGGTTGCAGGCGTAGGTGATGATCTGCAGTTGATCATGACACATAAAAAAGGTGTTGACAACGAGTCAATTCATAAGCTTGCATGGGATACGTTCAAGGCTGCTACTGAAATAGCTAAATCTCTTAAACTCTATGGGGCGGGTCAGGATCTTTTGAAAGACGCATTTTCAGGTAATGTCAGAGGTCTCGGACCAGGTATAGCAGAGCTTGAGTTTGAAGAAAGAAAGGGGGAACCAGTTATAGCATTTATGATGGACAAAACAGAACCAGGAGCGTTTAATCTGCCCATTTACAAAATTTTTGGAGATCCGTTTAATACACCTGGTTTGATTATAGATCCGACAATGCATGATGGTTTTATTTTTGAAGTCTGGGATATCATGGAACATAAAAGGGTATATATAAAAACACCAGAAGAATTATACGACCTTCTTGCATTAATTGGTGCAAAAAGCAGATATGTAATAAAAAGGGTATATCCATCTGAAAAGCATCCAAAAATACCAAGAAATGAGGCTGTTGCTGTTGTATCTACAGAAAAATTATTCCAGATAGCAGGTGAATACGTTGGAAAGGATGACCCTGTTGCACTTGTAAGAGCACAATCTGGTCTCCCGGCATTGGGAGAGGTTCTAGAACCTTTTGCATTCCCTCACCTAGTATCAGGCTGGATGCGTGGTTCTCACAATGGCCCAATTATGCCCGTTGGATTAAAGGATGCAAAGATGACAAGGTTTGATGGACCGCCCAGGGTGGTTGCTCTCGGCTTCCAGCTCGCAGAGGGCAGGCTTATTGGTCCAGTAGATCTCTTTGATGACCCAGCCTTTGATGGTGCAAGAAGGCAGGCAATTGAAATCGCTGACTACATGAGAAGGCACGGTCCATTTGAACCGCACAGATTACCGCTAGAGGAAATGGAATACACAACGCTTCCAAAGGTGATGGAAAAGCTGAAAGGAAGGTTTGAAAAAATATAAATATTTATTTTTTTAAATCTACAAGCGCGATATTTTCAAGCCTTTGTAGAATTATTTCTCTCTCATATTTTTTTTTGAATTTCAACACTTTGAATCCCAGTTCCCGGATATTTATATCATCCTCCGAAATTAAGAAATATTTATTTGTCTTTTCATTAATGCCATATTTTTTTACAGCCTCTGAAATCTGCCTACCTCCATAAAGGTAAAGCATGATTTCTGAGCTAAGTTCCCTGCTAACATTGTTACCCGTTTCAAATGATCTTTTTGCTTTAAGGTATGCACTTTCAACCTCAAGTTCTGAAATTATATGCTCAGCGTTTATAAGTATTATTTTTTTATTGAAAAAATCTTTCACGTTGCGATCAATTTTTCCTTCTACATAAGCAATCATTTTGATGCCTTCATAAGTATTGGCGGTGAAATTGCTCTGTTTAAATCGGAAAGAAGCCTTTCCTTCTCAGGGCAGTCCATTAATGCATCCTTTAGTACTTCAATTATTGTTGATACGGGTATTATCTCAATTTTACCCTTATGATGTTCATCAAGAATTACATCATCCAAATTAGATATGGGTATTATTACTTTTTTAAACCCTGCTTCAATGGCAGCTTCTACCTTTGCTGAAACACCACCAACTGGAAGCACCTGACCCCTTATGCTCAGTGAACCTGTCATAGCAACCTCCTGATTCACCGGTATGTTTTCTAGAGCTGAAATAACTGCGGTGGCTATTGAAATGCTTGCTGAATCACCTTCAACACCCTCATAGGTTCCAATGAATTGAATGTGAACATCATGGTTCGATATGTCCTCACCGCTATACTTTTTCACTATTGCAGAAACGTTTTGAACAGCTTCCTTAGCAATATCACCAAGTTTTCCAGTAGCAATTACCCTGCCCTGGTTTCTACTCTGGGCAGGTGTTACCTCTGCAACAATGGGCAAAACCATTCCTGAAAATTCTGCCATGCCACTCTGTGCACTATAAACAGCAAGGCCATTGACAGTACCCACTGCAAAACCACTGTTGAGAAAAGTGTTATACTCCTTTTTTATATCTATTATCCTGTCTGCTATCTGCTGTTCAAGAGGTCTTGCAGATTTCTTTGCCTGAAGAACATGCTCAAACGTAACAATATTAGAGCCTGATGATTTTGCTATGTCCCCTGCTACCCTTATCAATCCCCCAAGCTCTCTTAATCTCAAAGTGAGCTTATCCTTTCTTCCAGCTCTCTTTTGAGCCTCTTTGATTATTTCTGCCACAGCCATTTTGTCAAAATGTGGTATTTTACCATCCTTAACCACTTCCTGTGCAACGAACCTGATCAATTTTTTCCTGTTTTCCTCAGTATCTTCCATGCTATTGTTCATATATATTTCATAACCATAGCCTCTTATCCTTGACCTTAATGCTGGATGCATGCCTTCAACAGAATCAATATTCCCAGCAGCAACAAGTATGAAATCACATGGAACAGGTTCTGTCTGTACAAGTGCACCAGCACTCCTTTCACTCTGCCCGGTTATAGCAAATTTTTTTTCTTGCATTGCAGTAAGCAATGCCTGTTGACTCTCAGGCCTCAATAAATTTATTTCATCAATGAAAAGAACACCTTTATTGGCTTTATGAATCGCCCCAGCCTCTACCCTTAAATGTGCTGGCGTTTCAAGACCCCCTGATTGAAATGGATCATGCCTAACATCACCCAATAATGCTCCAGTGTGTGCCCCCGTTGCATCTATAAATGGTGGTTTATCACCCGGATCATGACCAACTAGTAGCTTTGGAACATTATTCTGTTCTGTTCTCTGCACTGCCATGCCAAGAAATATCCATAGAAATATTACTAGAAGAATGCTCATAAAAAGAATTGTAAAATCTCTTGTGAATATGTATGCAATAATGCCCAAAAGTATAAGGCTGAAGAGCGTTATCTGCAAGAATCTCTGTCTCTCCATTTTTTCCTGTTTTGCCTTTTCCTGCATCTGTTTGACAAGATCCTTACCGCGAGCAGCGGGTAAAACTTTTATCTTGGGCCTATTTGGGTCCTCTTCGTTTGGAAATACCAGTATATCTTCAAGCTCCTGCTGGGGCAAAAAATCTGTCATTGATTGTGCAAGCATAGATTTTCCAGTACCAGGGTCACCAACAAGAATAACATGTCTTTTCTGCACAGCTGCTTTTTTTATAATCTCAACAGCATCATCCTGGCCAATTACCTGATCTATTAATTTCTGAGGTACTTGTATATCTGCAGTTGTGTTAAAATTTTGCGTCTTAATCCAATCATCTACCTTTTCTTCCATTTTTCCGGCTTATCATTATTTCTTTATTAATAAATCTTTTCATGCTTATCCTGGTTTACGATTACTCAGATTATGATAAAATTTCAGTATAATAAAAATAATATGAATAAGTGAATGCTTAAAAAAAATTGATTTTGCTCATGTTATGTCTGATTGTGACGTCTTTTGGCATAATACCTGTCCTGAAAATAACTGCCAATGATTGCACCTAGGAACATGAAAATTAGTATGAAAAAGAAAAGAAGAAAAGTAAATTGAATATATAAGAAATAATATGCACTATAATCAAATGCAGTCACACCAAAAAAGAATGGGAAAGAGTAATATACAAAAGAGAGAAAATAACCAGTAAATGTGGAGACAATGGATATTTTTATTGAATTCTCAAATGAGTTTAATGCATAACCCGTGAATGCGCCTATGGGTAGAACAAAAAGTATTATTGAGCCAAAATAAAGAAGTAGAACATTTCCAATGGGTGTAATTGAAATATTTGGAAGAAAAAATGAAAAGAAGTAAAATGCGATAATAGGTGTATTTATTAACGTTACAATTAACTCCTGAAGCCTATGAGATATGTGCTTGGACATTTTCACTCCACTCTATTGATATCATAACCATATCCGTAAGATAGTACCTTTGCGGGCTAAAATTTTCTCCAGGATTTTCATAGAAATATGAAAAACCAGAGAAGCGCATCATTATTTGCAGTGTTATATTAAATTCATTGCCAGAATAACTTGATGTGCTTACATTGCCAGAATAATTTATGATCTTTTCTTTTCCTGCATTTATTACAAGTGGATTGAGCGTGTAATAATAATATGATCTCCATATCTCAAGGATTGTTTTGTTTTTTTGCTCTATTAATGCGGTAAAAGTGTACATGTTTAGGTTAAAAGAAGATGGATTTTTTATTAATATGCTCAATGAAAATGTTGTATTATTTCCAATTATTTTCAAGTATAGTGAAACATTTCCAGGGTTTTCAAGAATTATTTTTTCTTTCTCTATAACAACACCTTCATAGTTAAATGATGAGATTAAACCAAAAATTAAAAAAATTATGGAAAAAATAGAAAATATAATGATTGAATTCTTTTTTTCAATCATTGTGTTTTTGCCTGTTCTTCAAGCTGAGGTGCAATTTCTTCCCTGAGTATCTTTTCTGCAAAATGGCATGCTACGTAGTGGTTTTTCTTAATTTCTCTCAATTCAGGTTCTTTTACATCACAAACACCTTTCTGGAAATAGACACACCTAGATGCAAACCTGCATCCAGGTGGAAGGTTTATCGGGCTCGGTATTTCTCCTTTGATAAGCACCCTTTCATGCTTTCTATCAGGATCTGGCACAGGTACGGCGTTGATTAATGCCCTCGTATACGGATGTATTGGATCGAATATTACATCCTCAGTGGATCCAGATTCAACTACCTTACCAAGGTACATTACAAATATCCTATCACTCATATACCTTGCCACGGCAATATCATGTGTAATGAAAACAAATGGAAGCCTGTACTTTTCTCTCAAATCTAGCATTAGATTAAGTACACCTGACCTTATTGAAACATCAAGCATTGAAACAGGTTCATCTGCGACAATAAATTTAGGATTCACTATCAAAGCCCTTGCAATTGCCACTCTTTGCCTTTGCCCTCCAGAAATTTCATGCGGGTATCTATCCAGGTATTCTTCACCTGGCTTTAAACCAGCATCTTCAAGTGCTTTTACAGCAAGATCAATCCTTTCTTCATATGTTTCACCAATGCCATTAATGATTAATGGTTCAACGAGTGTTTTGAATATTGTGAACCTTGGGTTCAAAGACTCATATGGGTCCTGAAAAATCATTTGAACACTTTTTCTGAAATCCCTTAACTGATCTCCTTCAAGCTTCGTTATATCCATCCCTTGAAATATTATGGATCCTTCAGTTGGATTTTCAAGCTTTACAAGGGTTCTTCCAGTTGTTGTTTTACCGCAACCTGTCTCACCCACGAGACCAATAACCTCACCAGCATGTAAATCGAATGAAATACCATCTACTGCCTTTACAATACCTGCTTTCTTAAATGAAAGAAGACCTCTTGTTAATTCATAATATTTTTTGAGATTCTCCACCTTCAATATAACATCATTGTCCATTTTTATCTACCTCCGTAAAGCTCACGAGCAAAATGACAGGCAGTAAAATGACCAGGAGAGATCTCAATCATTGGGGGTTCCTGCTCCATGCATATATCTTTAGCATAAGGACATCTTGGATGGAATCTGCATCCTTTGGGTGGTTCAATGAGATCGGGCGGTGACCCCGGTATAGATGCTAATCTCTTTTTCTCTCCAATTATACTGGGAAACGATGCCATAAGGCCTTCGGTATATGGGTGTGCAAAATGCTTGAACACATCCTTTGTCATACCCTTTTCCATGATTTTTCCTGCGTACATTACGGCAATCCTGTTAGAAATTTCCGCCACAACTGAAACATCATGAGTGATTAAAATCATTGCAATACCTGTTTGTCTTTGTAATTCCTGTATTTCTGAAAGTATCCTGTCCTGTGTAATAACATCAAGAGCAGTTGTTGGCTCATCTGCAAGGATCAATTTTGGTTTTAATGCCAGTGCCATGGCAATCATTGCCCTTTGTTTCATACCACCGCTGTATTCATGGGGGAAATTGTCAATCCTGTCCTTTGGTATTCCAACGAATTCATAAAGTTTTAACACCTGTTCCCTAGCCTCATCATAGGACATTTCAGGATTGTGTACCTGTATGGCTTCTATAATCTGGTCACCTATTTTATAAACGGGGTTGAATGCATTTAAGGATGCTTGAAAAATCATGGAAATCTCCTTCCATCTAATTTTTCTAATATCTTCATTAAATATATCTATCGTACCGTTTTCTCTTTTAGATATGGATATCAGATCCTTTCCATTAAAAAATATGTTCCCCTTCTTAACATATGCATTGTTTGGCAAAAGCTGTGTAATAGCATAAGCGAGCGTTGTTTTACCTGATCCTGATTCACCTACCAGACCAAGCGTTTCACCTTTATCAAGCTCTATGGATGCATCTTCAACCGCTTTTACCCAACCTGCTGAAACCTTATAATGTATTGTTAAATCCCTTACTGATAATAATGGCATTTTTATCTCCTCCTTAATCTTGGATTAACCACTTCATCAAACGCCCTGCCTACGAGGTAGAATGCCATAGAAAGCAATGTTATAGCCAATCCCGGCGGTATTAACCACCAGGGTGCACTAAGTACATTTCCAGTTGTAAATATATATTGTAACATCATACCCCAAGTGATTGCATTAGGATCTCCCATGCCTAAGAATGCAAGTGATGCCTCTGTTAATATTGCGCCGCTTACGCCAAAGCTCATGAACAGGAATGTTAGGGGAATGATGTTAGGGAATATGTGAACCATCATCAATCTAAAGTTCGATGCGCCTGAAACCCTTGCTGCATCAATGAAGGCCCTGGATTTTAAGCTCATTACCTGTGCCCTTATTATCCTCGTTATACCGGACCAACCAAGAATAGCAATTACAAGAATAACATTCCATATGTTCGGTCCAAGAATAGACATTAAAAGTAGCATTATTACCAGAGCAGGTATGGATAGGAATATATCTGTCAGCCTCATAAGTGTTGAATCTACCCAACCACCGTAAAATCCTGAAATAAGACCAAGAAATGTGCCTAAAAATACTGATGTTACTGCTGCGACTGTACCAACAATAAGTTCTGCCCTTGCGCCATAAACAATCCATGTCCATATATCATGGCCATAAAGATCTGTTCCTAGAATATATGTATTTCCACTTGGATACTTTCCAGGAGGTAAGGGGGCAATGTTAGTTCCAACGGTCATTTGCATATATAGGTCACCATTCTTTGTTATGCCACCGTAGAAATAACCTGAAAGTGAAGTATACCCTATTACGTTACCAAGTCCATTAATTGGTGTTTTCAATCCACCAAGAACTGTAAAGGTAGAATTTACCTTCATATTTGAATTGAATGTATAAACAAGTCCATCAGTGGTACTTAGAATATACATTGCACTTCCAAGATCATATGTGGGTATTGAATTAACTGCCCCATCAACAACGTTGTAAAATGCTCCATCCGACATTATCAATCCTTTGTTCGGGTCGATCAATGCAACAGCCGTTCTTGTTCCCATATTCGCATAAGCAAATATGTTACCACTTTTTGTGCCAACAATATTTGTTAGAACATAACCCTTATAGCTCGGGTTTGGAATTGTGAATCCATTTACATAAACAACATTTCCTGTTGTTCTGCTGTAGCCTATTACCATATTGTTTGATGTTCCTACTACAGCAATATTCTGAACACCTGGTTCATCACCCCATGGATAACCATATGTAATTCCAATTGGAGTAAAAGATTGCTCCTTCCCTTGAAACATTACTGAATAGTTTTGAGACCATAGTATTTTTGGTTCACTTACCTCTTGAGGTACAGATACATTATAAATTTTGTAATATGTTGTATTCATTTTTATTGAAATAGTGTAGGCGTCGATTTGATTTTCAAGTGGCATTATTATTGTTGTTGTGTTCAAATAACCGTTTAAAGAGTCTGCAGGATTTAGATATATTATTGGTGAAAGTATTGTATCACTAGGGGTTGTGAAATTTATGATGGCCATAGGGTTTTTATCAACATAACCTGCAAAATAACCCATCGTAGATATCTCTGCATTGTAAAACAAATAAATCGATGCATGCGTACCATTCGTGAAAACTATAGCAATGTATTGACCCTGGGATGGTATAGCTGAGGGGTTGTTATAAAGTATAGATCTATGCTGTATGTTGAACGGTAATACAGATTTGTAAACAATATTGAAATTTGAATCAAAGATATAGAATGTATTATTCGTAAATCCATAGTACGTTATAGGATTGCTAAATGATGAAACATATGTGCCTGTTTCCTCTAAGTCATTTATGCCCTTCGGTATGGTATAGTTCAAAGCAGGTTTTAAATGTACATTCAATATTTTTTGTTTTGTATAATTATACCATGCCGGGTAAAGCTTTACCTGGCCTAAATTATTATAGACCATAACATACTGCAAATATTGATTTGAACCCTGTGCAGAATGATAATTAATAACACCCACGGGAGGATTATTCCATGATGTTGCATTAGGTAATGGTTGAGTATAAATATCACCTCTTATAATATCCACGGAAGGTGCTGTGAACTGAGGCGTATATGGTGTAAGAAAAGGTGCAAAAACTGCCATTACAACAAACATAATTATCAGGATAAGGCCCGCCATACCTATTTTACTTTTTTTGTAAATGTTCCATCCATTTCTTAATGATCGCCTGAATGCCCTTCTTGATTCGCTCCATCTAGCCTGTTTAGCCATTTTTATTCACCTATCCTATCCTCACCCTTGGATCAAGGTATCCATAAATCAGATCTGCAATCCAGTTGAATATTATTACCAAGAGAGCAATTATGATTACCGTTGCTTCAACAACTGGATAATCCAATCTTCCTAAGGCATCAATGTAAAGTAATCCTACACCTGGATAACTGAACACTGTTTCTGTGAGAACACCACCACCAATTGCAAATGCCATGGATATTATAAAGCTTGTAACCAATGGCAATAATGCATTCCTTGCAGCATGCTTGAACATAACATCTCTTTCGGACAATCCCTTTGCAATGGCTGTGTCAATATAGTTTTCACCTATAACATCAAGCATTGTTGTTCTCATTAAAAGTACATTACCAGCAAAGAAAATTAAAATTAATACGAGCATGGGCAATGTAGAATGCCATAAAAAGTCAGCTAAAAAGAATAAGGGGTTATTCGGTTGATTCCAGCCAAATATCTTATCTGTGGCGTCATAGAAACCACCAAGTGGAAATAGCTTTAATGTAAAAGCAAATATGAATATGAATATCATACCCAGCCAATATGTGGGCATGTTGTAAAAGAATAGGCCTATTACAACATTGCTACCATCAAGAACTCCACCCCTTTTCCATGCTATTATTGCCCCTACAAAATAACCTATGATATATGAGATGATTGTAGCCATTCCAAAGAGGAACAATGTCCTTGGTACCCTTTCTGCTAGCAATGTGGAAACAGGAACTGTATAATAGAATGAATAACCAAAGTTAAACGTGAGTGAATTATACATATAATCAATAAACCTTTCCCATACGGGTTTGTTAAATCCAAAAAGATTCATCATATATGCCTTCTGCGCTGGTGTCAGCTGAGGGTTCAAATTTAATAATTGTACTGGATTCGATGGTAAAAAGTAAAGAAGCCAGAACACTGCAGCAACAATAATTATATATGTTACCAGAGATTCAATAGTTCTCAAAACATAATACTTAGCTAAACTAGCCATTCAGGTATTCACCCCTTTCTGCATAGATAAGCATATATTTCTTAATAAAATTGGGATATTTAATGATTTCTAAATTAGTTTTAAAAAATTATAAATAATATAAAAAATAAAAAATTTTTAGGAGGTTTTCTCTCCTCCTTGTTCGGATTTTTCCTCCGGCGTTTCCTTTACCTCAGGTTTCTTAGGTTTTCTAGCTGCAAGTGCTAATGCCACAAGTGCTATGATTAAAGCTAATATGCCCAGTACCATAGATGTATAACCAGCAGAATTTGAGAAGTAATTGCTCAATGAATGGCTAAGGGTTGTGTTAGTGGTTGTGAGTGATGTATTTAAGCTACTTACAGTTGAATTAAATTGAGTTGTTGTGACGTAACTCACCGGTGGTTGATAGTAGAAGAACTGTGGAAGCATTACAGTTACATTGTTATTGTTTGTTGCAGTGACAAACACTGCGTTCAAACCATTGAAGAAACTTCCTACCTGTACAGACCAAGAATATTCACCGGTTGCTACTTCAACAGGCGTAACAGCATATGAGTTATTTGGTGAATCCACGTATATGGTAACACTCTTTATTCCGGATGGGTCCCAGATTGTACCATTCAGGGTGTATGTACTAGATGATAATACCTGTGATGGCATCAGGTTTGTTATTGCTATCTGCGGCTGTGATGAATATGCAATTATAGCTAGTGTGAATGTTCCTGCTAAGAAGTCAGGCCCAGAGGCCTTTATCCTTATCACATCAACAGTATATGGACTCCCCGTGACCATGTTGCTTACAGGTGTTACATAGAATGTTCCAGTTCCAGCTGCATTTGAATGGCTGGATCCTGTAATATTGCCAGTAGATGCACTAACAGAAAGTGTCGCGCCACTTATTGGTTGCCCATAAGAATCAAGTACGTTTACATTCAATATTGAAGTTGATTGATATGGAAGAGTGTACTCTGTAGCTGTAGCCATTACAGTTGCCTGATAAGGTATGGATATTATCTGAGTATTTTCTGTTATGGCTGCAATGCCCCATACATTTACTGCACCTGGTTTAGGTATTCCAGGTTGCAAATTCCAGACAACATACATGTCGTTAATAGACGGTGCTGTAACTATCGCCACAGGTAGTGTTACTGTAGCAACACCCATACTATTTGTTGTGAAATTCCAAGCGGGTGCTGGTAACCCCAGATTAATGAACCCTGGATTTGGAACAAGTCCTTGTGAATAGAACCACACAGATTGATTTGCTACGGGCATGTCTGATGCATTGAGCAGTGTTGCTGTAGCGTTTATATAACCGCCTGAGAAAGCAAATGAATTGTTAACATGGAAGGTTGTGATCCTTATGTCAGGTGCCCTTTGTATTGCAAGTTGGCTTGCAATGTATTCACTTCCCTGGGTGTAGAAGTTACCAGAGCTTATTATTACCCCAGGTGGATATATGCCAGGTGTCTGAGGATAGTATGTATAAGAATAGGGTATTACGTAAACATTGCTAATCCTATCTAATAATGGGGACATTAATCCTGTAACATAGTATGAGCCTGTTCCATTTACTACATAAGAATCATTCACATTTATTCCATAGCCATAGTATACATACTGATATGCTGTTAACGCAGAAGTACCAAGCCAAGAACCAAGTGTTGGATCAGCAATCTGATTATCAAGCTGGCTCACAAAAACTCCAGATACAGGTGGAAGGAATCCCATATAGGTTGTGTTAATATTTATACCTTCATATTCCCATAATGAATTGAAGTAATAATCTATTGGACTAGACCAGGATGGGTCATAAAATCCAAGCAATGCACCTTCAGGAGCGGCAGTGAATACAAGGCCAACCGGGATAGATCCATTAGTGGGTTGATTGTTTGCATTGAACAGGTGAACTACAACCTGATCACCAACAGAACCGCCTGCATATGAGACAAAGTTAGTCCTTGCACCAGTTACTCCATCATAAAATGAAATGTATCCACCAAATAAATTAGATGGTACTGCTCCATTCACATATGCTATAGTCAATGCATCACTTGTCGAGTTCACATATGTTGAATTGAAGAATTTAATCTCTACTCCTGCAGTTTTCAGGTTAGAGTTGAAAACAATTGTTGCATTTGCATAACCATTCGGACCTGTTATAACATAGGGTTTTGTTGTTGAATTAATATAGCTTTCATTAGATGCCGATACCTTTAACTCTACATTTGGTAATGGCATATTTTGAGCATTTGTTGCCTGGATTTCAACAGTTGTCTTCAAATTGTTTTGGTTAACGAACCAGTTCGTTGCTCCAATCACATGAACCTGTATCCAGCTACTTGGATTCGGATTATAGGTCATAACTATTAGGCTTTCAGTATTGCCCATTGTATATCCTGGTTTAGATGCGCTTAAGAATATCTTTGATTCAAGGTTCTGGTTAATGTAGGTTGTTGCCATTTCAGTTTTACTTGGTGCTGTAAACACAAATGTTGCAAAACCTGTTGAATTTGTCATAACGTAGCTAGGGCTTATTGAACCATACCCAAGCAAGTTCGTTGCAACTGAAACATTTGCATCTGCTACGGGATTACCATATTCATCCATCACCTGAACAGTAATATTTGTGCTCTGTCCGGGCATTATTGACGGCATTGATGCAATTGCGTTCATGTACAGGATATTTGGAACAAATTGTACAGATTCAATAATTGATTTTGCAGATGTCGCCATTCCATTGTATGAAACACTTGCTGTAAGGTTCACATACCCTGGAGAAGTTCCAGTAACATATGTTGTAAATATACCAGCTGAATTCGTAAACCCTGAAGGATTGCCTATTGAAACTCCACCTGCTCCTGATGCTGTTATTGTAACAGATGCCTGAGGAACAGGTAAGCCAAAGTTGTTGGTAACAAGAACACTAACAGGTACATTCGAAACTGATGGTGCAACGTTAAATGCTGGCTGGTTAATAAATACCTTGCCTGGATTTATTACCTGTGCAACAAGATACTGTGACGTTGGTGGAAATACAATCTTACCAACAGTCTGGTGAGTAGTGGTTGTGGAGCCTACCCCAGTCGATACAGCACTAGGATGCAAACTTGCGAGTGAATAGACATTATAAATAGATCCTTCCCAAGAGAACCATCCAGACCAGACGTTCAGTGTGGCTTCAACATTTATTTCATAGTATAGAACATTAACAGGTACTGCTTCGCTCAATATGCCCTGAGCCCATTTGGCATAATAGATCTGTGTGTTTGTGTTAAAGGATGTTTCTGCAGCATTTATAACATTCTGGAACTGCCATGCAAGGGCTGAAGAAGTGGGATCCGCCATTGAAACAACAGTTGGGAAGTTAGGATTTGTATAATTTGAGGGCCAGAATGCCTCATAATTCTCAGGAGCATTTATACCATAAATATCAGCAAGATTTCCCAGTGGATCCGTACTAAGTGACCATCCTAGGGTTAGCATTTGGTACTGGTATGCGGACATTTCTGCTACTAGGGCATCAAAGTTAATAGCTTTTGCCTGAGCATCAATACCAATTGCTCTCATTTCACTTGCAAGCGCTTCACCTATTTTTACCCTTATGGGGTCATAATCTGCAGGTGGTGTCAATATGGTTATAGGCGGCATTGGCTGACCATTTGGTAATAATCTCCACCCATTTGGACCCATAACATAACCGCTTGCATTCAATATTGCAGATGCATTTGCGGGATCATATGCATATCTTACGACTGATGAATTATACCATGCTGTGAAGAACGGTGGTTCTGTTGAATCACCTGCCTGACCTATACCGGACATGTAATCTTCTACAATTGTATTTTTATCTATCAGGTGCGATATTGCTTGCCTGAAATGTATATCATTCATAGGCTGCTGAGCCATGTTAAAAGCCAAATAGAAATAGCCATCATCAGGGCTCTTGAATATATTTATCTGAGGATCCTGTGAAAGAGTTGGAACATAGCTACCAGGTATGGACCAGGCTATGTAATCAACATCACCCGTTTCCAGGGCCAAAACTGCTGTATCAAGTGTTGTGTATATCTTGAAATATATTTCAGATATGTTTGCAGGATAAACATGATATCCTGAGGGTGAAACCCAGTTCTTTCCCCAGAAGTTCGTGTTTAACTTTATAATCTCATAAGAATTTCTTAAGCCACCAGCATAATAAAATATGCTCGTACCCATTGTTGCCAGTGGACTTTGTGTCCATGAGGTATCAACAACACCATTTGTGCTACCATTCGGATTTACGAATGGTGCTGAATTGTTATCGTATGGATTTCCAGTAGTTACAAGATGGTTTTGCCATATTTCCCAAGGTATTATTGGCATACTCATGGTATCCAAGAAAAACATTGCATAAGGCCTGCACATCGTGAATTGTACAGTCCAGTTATTTATGAATTTCACATGCCTGAGCATTTCCTGATACGTTACATAACCATAATTTTGGTCATCAAAAGGAACCGTAAATGCTGTTCCTGAAACAGTCGTACCAAACCTTTCAGCAAAGTATGAGAAAACAACGTCCTTAGCGGTTAGTTCATAAGCAGGGGTACCATTTATTGGCCATACAAAATATACACCCTGTCTTATGGTAACAGTTAATGTTAGGCTTGTTGCGTTAAAAGTTGCATTCTGTGCAAGATAGGGAACCATTGCACCACTGTAATCCATTGTGTACAGGGAATCCCAGCCCCATCCAATAATGTCCGTCTTCCAAACTGTGTTAGAAGGAAGATTGAAATAGTTGTAGTTAGGCATATCCTCTTGCAATGCAATATATAGTGTGCCTGAAGATGATTGTTTTGGGGATACTGTTGCGCCTTGACTTAGCACGGAAAAGCCGCTGATAAGCACTATTGCAACCAATATAGTTGCTATTAATATTTTTCCAGCTTTTTTATTCATATCTCGTCCTCCTATTTTTGCCCACCCACCTTTTTTTTTTGGTGAGGTGACAATAAAATCAATAAAATGAAGGTATATAATCCTTTCCATTTTAAAATGAAAAATTCTTTATTTCAGGAAGCAATAAAATCATGATAAATTATGGATTATATAGGTTCTTCAGGTTTAAATGTAAAGTTAATTGCTTTTTCAAGGCTAGTTGAAGGAAAAGAATCTAAAAACAAGGAAACGGATGTTATCGTAGCTGAAAGTGGTGCAATATCACATTCAAAAGAATTTAAAAATCTTCCAGACGAAAAGGTAAAGCACTTAATAGATTTATTAAAATCGCTTGGTCATGAAAGTGTTTTTGAGCATGTTAGTTTTACATTCAGGATTGAGGGTATTTCCAGGGTTTGTTCACACCAGCTTGTGCGGCATAGAATGGCATCATTCACCCAACAAAGCCAAAGGTATGTCCCACTTGATCCTGAATTCATTATTCCAGAATCAATAGACAAAAGTGAATTTTCCGAAGAAGTTAAAAAAATCTTAGATGATTCTAGAAAACTTTATAAAAAAATGGTTGAAAAGGGTATTAGGAAGGAGGATGCAAGGTTTATTTTGCCCCAGGCGATTGAAACAAAAATAATAGTAACGATGAACGGTCGCGAACTCAGGCATTTCATATCTTTAAGGGCAGAAAAAGATGCACAATGGGAGATCAGGGCACTTGCGATTGAAATGCTAAAGCAGGTCTACCAGGTAGCGCCAATTCTTTTTGAAGATTTATATAAAAAATACATAGAAAGCTAAAAATAATAGTATTACATAATAAAAATTATGGTATTAAATGAATATCTAGCAGAATATCCTAAAAAGATTGAAGATGAGATTGAAAAATTTTTAAATGATAAGAAAAATAATGCAATAGATGATAAAATAAAGGAAGTTATTGAAATAATTGAGGAATATACACTTAGGGGGGGCAAAAGGTTAAGGCCCATTCTAATGATTATAGGTTATAAGCTTTATGGTGGAAAGGACGAGAAGGAAATAATCAAGGCAGCTTCATCCATAGAATTGATTCAATCGTATCTTCTTATACATGATGATATAATAGATGATAGTGATTTAAGACGTGGTAAGCCCACACTCCATAAAATTTATGAAAAAATATATGGGGACAAAAAATTTGGCGAGAGTATGGCAATAATAGCAGGTGATCTGTCAAGTGTTTTTGCTCAGGAAATTCTTGATCAAACAAATTTCCCCATGGACAAAAAATATTTGGCAATGGTAAAAATGGCAGAAATTGTTGAGGAAACAGGTTACGGCCAGGTTCTTGATGTAACATCACTTTACAGGGAAAATTTTAGCGAAGATGAACTGTTGCTCTTACACACATACAAGACTGCAAAATACACACTTGAAGGCCCTTTAATCATGGGTGCAATCCTTGCAGGAGGTAAAGATTTTTCCATGATAACGAACTATTCCATTCCGGTGGGCATTGCATTCCAGCTTCAGGATGATGTTCTGGGACTTTATGGGTCTGAGGAAAAAATAGGCAAACCAGTAACATCTGACCTTGAAGAAGGAAAAAAGACACTTCTTATGATCAAGGCAATGGAAGATGCAGGAAATAAAGAAAAAATATCAAAAATACTTGGTAAGAAAAACATAACCATTGAGGAATTAGAACTTGTTAGGAAAATTGTAAAGGAATCAGGTGCTCTTGATTACACATACTCAAGAGCAAAAGATCTTGTTCACAGAGGGATTAAGGCCATTGAACCCATTAACACAGATGAAAAATTATTTTTGAAAGAATTTGCAGATTATGTAATAAAAAGAAATTTTTAGGAGAACTTTACCCTCATGGATAATAGTTCACTCTCGTTTAAAGGCTTGAACGGATAAGATTCTATTTTCTCCCTTACAATTTTTATGAATTCTTTTACACCCATTTCTTTAGTAATATCTGAATATCTATCCCTTACAGTAAGCATTGATGTTGATAATTCCCTATCCCCTATGACCAATATATAGGGAACCCAGGCCATTTCAGCCTCCCTTATTTTTTTTGATAAAGTTATTTCCCTATCATCTAGGTCTACCCTGATTTCTCTTTTCTTAATCTCATTCAATATATTTTTTGCACCTTCAAGATGCCTGTCAGAAACAGGTATAATTCTAACCATTGTAGGCGAAAGCCATAGTGGCAGAGATGGCTTAATATTATTCTTCCTTTCCATTTCAGCCTTTTCCAGCATTGCATAAATTACCCTTTCTACAGCTCCGCTAGGAGAACAGTGGAGTATGAGCGGTTTTTTCTTATTCCCATTTTCATCTATATAATTTATTGAAAATCTATCTGCATTGTCAACATCAATCTGAACTGTGCTCAATGCAGCTGCTTTATGGACATTGTCAACGAAATTGAACTCGAATTTTAAAACGAAATAGAAGAACTTCTCTTCCCAAATCTGTATTAAAACCGGCTTTTTAACAATTTCCTCAAGCTGGTAAATGAATTCAGGATTATTTTCGAAGAATTCTTTTGTGAATCTTATTGCAACTTCATAATCTTTTAAATCAAGGCCAAAATCTTTGAGTACTGATATTGAAAGCTTATACTGTCTCATAAATTCTTCTTTAGCCTGTTCAATGTTCATAGTGAACGTATGCATGTCCGGCATAGTAAATGCCCTTAACCTTCTCAGCCCAACAAGTTCTCCATGCTTCTCACGCCTGAATGAATACCTTGTCAATTCATACAATTTAACAGGCAATTGTTTGTATGTCATTAATGAATCTTTTGCGATCAAAAATTGGCCAAAGCAGGCAGAAAACCTTAGAAAATACCTATCTTCGCCCGAAAGGACTGTGTATTGTCTCGCTGGGAACCTCTGTAAATAGCTTTTAAGTGCCGGATGTTCATAATCATACATAATAGGCGTTTCTACTTCCATTGCACCATAGTTCATAACAGTGTTTGTTATGTGTGATTCAATAAGCGATTTTATCAGCTTTCCCTTTGGATAAAATCTCATATTTCCAGAATCGCTCCCTTCTTCGTAATCGGCAATTTCAAGAGATTTCATGTATTTAACATGTGGGGGTATTTCCTGAACAGCCCTCGTTCCGGAAATTTCATAATCAACAAACTCTTTAAGTTTTTCGTGGCCTGAAAAATCGAATTCATTTATGTCATAGAATTTTTTATTGTAAAGAATTTTGAAATATGTTTTAATTGTACCTTCTTTTCTAAGTGCTTCAGGTTCTTCTTCTTCTCCACCAATTTGTTTTGAAAGTTCGGATAAAGGATGACCCTTGCATGAAATGGTAAAACTTTTGTACCATCCAAATGGCACTTTTGTAACATTATAACCCATATCCTGTAATTCTTTTCTCAATTTTTCAAGTATTTCAATGGCTGTAGAAGGCCCAGCAAGAGAAGAGCTGAGATGTGCATAAGGATAAACAACAATCCTTTTAGTGCTTACCTTTTCAGCCACATCTGCTATTTCCTTTGCACCTTTTATTGCCACATGTTCATTGTCTTTACTTTCAACGGACACAAACGCGACGAGCGCCTCATCTATTCTTTCACTTTTTTTATCAAATGGTTCAGCATTTTCTAAAGCCTTTTCCTTAACACTGTACTCTATGAAATCTGAATGTATGAATAGTATTTTCATTTTAATCACTTAGAAAAAACATGATGTGTATAAAAATATTTTCAAAATTTTACTTAAAAAAGTTTATTATACGTAAAGACAATGAACATATATGGGATTTAGCAAAGATCCTGTGGAATTAGTAAGAGATAAAAAAATGACAAAAGAAGAAATAATAAGTGCTCTCAGGGATGATATAGCTGCTGAAATAGATGCCATAAATTTTTACCTTTCCCAGGCAAGGCTTATAGATGATAAGAAGGTAAAAGCCGTGCTTATTGATATTGCAAGGGAGGAAAAAATACATCTTGGTGAATTTTTAACTCTCCTTGAGGAGCTCGATCCTGAACAGGTAAAATCTATAGAATCTGGAAGGAATGAAGTTAAAGAATTTCAGGAATGATCGAATTTCTTGAATTCCCTGGTAAAATTCTTCTTGTAACTAAAAGCATTAGGGTATTTGCATATGGATTCCTTAGCATTGTTCTTCCTTTTTATCTTATAGCGGATGGATACAGTGCTGGTTTTGTTGGCATAATTATTACTATTGCAATATTGTCCAGCGTTTTATACAACATTTTTGTAGGGAAGTACGCTGATAGAATTGGAAGAAAAAAAACATTACAGTTATTTTCGATGTTCATGATAATTTCAGCAATCTTTTTCTTGATTAACAATCTTTTATCAATTTTATTGGCAGCAATACTTGGTGTAATAAGCGTAACAGGTACAGAAACTGGACCATTTCTTAGCATAGAACAGTCAGCGCTTACGAAATTCACTTCAGAAAAGAAAAGAACTTTAGTTTTCAGCATTTACAACTTTCTTGGATATGGCTCTTCAGCAATTGGATCACTATTTGCTGGAGTGCCTTCTTTTTTCATTAGCGGAATACTATCATTAAAAATTTCGTTTGTTCTTTATGGTCTTATAGGGCTTTTACTCTTTTTACTTTATACACTCTTAAAGGATTCTTTAGAATTAGAAAATGTAAAGGGAAATAATAATAAAATTAGCAAAGAAACAAGGGAGATAATTATCAAGCTTTCTCTTTTGTTTTCAATAGATGCATTTGGAGGAGGTTTCATCATTCAATCCATACTTGCTTTATGGTTTAAGATGCATTTTAACATGGAAATAGGATCACAATCAATACTTTTTTTTGCAGGTGGCATTATAACCGCTGTATCTTTCTTTCTAGCGGAAAGGATTGCAAGAAGGATTGGATTGCTCAATACTATGGTATTCACACATTTGCCAAGTAATGTTTTTTTAATCCTGGTTGCATTTTCACCAACACTTTATTTGGCAATAACATTTCTTTTATTGAGGCAATCCCTTTCTCAGATGGATGTACCCACAAGGCAATCCTATATGATGGCAATAGTCAAGCCCGAGGAAAGAACAGCTGTTGGAGCGATTACCAATATACCAAGGAGTATTTCCCAGGCAGCTAGTCCTTATCTATCGACATATTCCATAAGCCTTTCTATTTTTTATGCTCCTTTCTTAATATCTGGAACGCTAAAGATCATCTATGATGTACTTATTTTTTTCACTTTCAGGAAAGTAAAACCACCCGAGGAGAAGTGAGACAAAAATAGAAATATTCATAAAGTGAAAGATATTTTGTTCTTAGATTAAAATGAAGTTGCTTATATGTGTTGCATGGCCATATGCGGATGGACCTTTACATCTAGGGCACATATACGGTGCATATCTGCCTGCTGATATATTTTCTAGGTACCATAGAATGCTTGGGGATGAGGTGGTGATGGTTTCAGGTAGTGATGAGCATGGAACACCAATTACTTTTGTTGCGGAAAAGGAACATGTTTCTCCTGCTGAAATTTCTGAGAGATACCATAACATTAATAAAAGTATTCTAGAAAGGATGGGCATACAGTTTGAGAATTTTTCTAGAACGTCATCCCAGAATCATAAAGAAGTGGTAAAAGATTTCTTTCTTGAAATATATAAAAAAGGTTACATTTATGAAGGAATGATGATATCACCATACTGCCCGACCTGCAAAAGATTTTTGCCAGATAGATATGTTGAAGGAACATGCCCTTACTGCGGTTATGAGCATGCAAGGGGCGATCAGTGTGACAACTGTGGTAGAACACTGGATCCTCAAGATCTTATAAATCCAAAATGCAGGATCTGTGGTTCAACACCGGAATTTAGGGAAACGAAGCATTTGTTTTTTAAACTGAGTTCATTTGAAGAAGATTTAAAAAAATGGATAGAAACAAAAGATTACTGGAGAGAAAATGTAAAAAATTTCTCATACAATTTCATCAAAGCTGGTTTAAAGGACAGGGCAATTACAAGGGATATTGAATGGGGCATTGAGGTTCCCATTGATGGATATGAAAACAAAAGAATATACGTGTGGTTTGAAGCAGTTATTGGATATTTGTCCTCAACAATAGAATATTCAAAGATGGTTGGCAAGCCTGATTTATGGAAGGATTACTGGGAAGATAAAGATGTAAAGCACTATTATTTCATTGGTAAGGATAATATTCCATTCCATACAATAATATGGCCTGCAATGATTATGGCCCATGATAATCTTAACTTACCATACGATGTTCCAGCAAACGAGTATCTAAAACTTGAAGGTGGAAAATTTTCAAAGAGTTCTATGCACGGAATATTTATGACAGAAATACTTGAAAAATTCCATCCTGACTTGATTAGGTTTTATGCAGCACTTAACCTTCCTGAACTCCACGATTCAGATTTTGCATGGGAGGATTTCTATTCAAAGGTCAATACTGAATTAATTGACAAATTTGGGAATTTTGTGCATAGGGTTTTAAAATTTACTTACACAAAATACGGAATGGTTCCTCCTCTATCTGAACTTGATGACCAGGACTATGAGGCTCTAAACAAAATCAGAGAAACTGGGGAAAAAATGGCTGAAAGTTTTGATCACGTTGAACTTAAAAAGGCGTTCAAAGAATGGTTAAACCTTGTTTACTATGGGAACCAGTATTTTGACAAGTTTGCTCCCTGGGATGTGTGTAAAAAAGATCAGAATAAATGCGCAACGAAATTGCATATTTCACAGATGATCGTAAAGGCTCTTGCTGTTTACGGTTATCCATTTTTGCCTTTTACTTCTCAGAAAGTTTGGACAATGCTTGGTTATAAGGAAGATATTAAAAAATTTGGCTGGATTGAGGCAATAAGACCTGTTGAACCAAACAAGTTAAACGAACCTGAAATACTTTTCAAAAAATTGAATTACGAGAGTTATGATGAATGGAATAAGCTCGATATCAGGGTGGCAAAGATCATTGAGGTTCAGGATCATCCCAATGCGGATAGGCTTTATTTACTGAAAATTTCTTTAGGAAACGAGGAGAGGAATCTTGTTGCCGGTCTTAAATCATATTATAAAAGTGATGAACTTCTTGGAAGGTATGTTCTTGTATTGTATAATCTTGAGCCTGCAGAAATCAGGGGCTATATGTCACAAGGAATGCTTCTTGCAGCAGAGGATTCTAACACAGTATCACTTCTTGTTCCTACTGAAAAAATTGAAGGTACAAGGATACTAGCAAACAATGTTGAATCAAAACCCAATGGCTTAATCAGTCATAAAGAATTTTCAAAAATTAAGTTTGAGATTGCAAAAATTGAAGGTGTTGATGGTGAAAAGGTCATCCTTAAGGGAAAGAAAGAGTATGTTTTAAAGAATGAATCGCTTAAAAATTATATTGGTTTTCAATCAGTTCTTGTTCATGAAAAAGCAAATGTTTTAGTGCTTCATACCAAAAAGGGTATAATTACACTGGACAGACCTGTGGCATCTGATGCCAGGGTGAAATAATGAAGTTTGATATTCATGTACACACTAAATATTCATCAGACGGTGAAATGGATCCAAATTTTTTAGTTAAATTGGCAAAGAAAAATAACTACGATGGCCTTGTTATTACGGACCACAATAGTATGGATGCTTATAAGAACATAGAAAAAGAAGGTCTAACGTTAATAAAAGGTATTGAAGTATCAAGCTGCTGTGGGCATATTCTCGCTATAGACATAAATGAAATGATTCCTAAGGGCCTGTCAGTACAGGAAACAATAGAAAGGATTAAAGACCAGGATGGAATTGCAATAGCAGCACATCCATATAGATTCTGGTCTGGACTAGGAGAAAAAAATACAAGATCAGGAAAATTTGATGCAATAGAAATATTGAATTCAAGATCTTTTAAAAAAGATAATGAAAGGGCAAAAAAACTTGCGGAGAGTTTGAAATTGCCAGGAACAGCGGGAAGTGATGCCCATCTATCATATGAATTTGGAAGGGCATGGATAATTGTGAAGGATGATCTAATCAAGGAAATTAAAAATGGAACTTCTGAAATAGGTGGATTTTCAAGAAATGCAATAGATACAGTTCATTACGTTGCAAGGTCCATAACACTCTGGGCAGAAAGGGGTTTCAAAAAAATCTGAGGAATTTTAAGATAAAAATGTTCAAGGCCCCACATGCATCATTTCGAAGTACTGGTCATAGTTCTCAAATTTTAGTATTAGGTCCCTTTCAGCCTGAAGGAAGTAGTAATGCGACATCTCTATTGAGCTTAAGTATTGCATTAAAGATGCATTTTCTTCATCTAGTTGTTTAGCAATGTTAGCATAAAATTTTGATGTTTCTTTTTCAGCGTCCATTGCCTGAGTAAGTAGTTTAGAAATTGGGTCTTTTTCTGAAATCGTAATCTTTGGCAAAGGTACCTCTGTGCTTTCAGGAATTTCTATCTCCTCATTTGGGAATTTCATTTTTATAATATTTTCAATCAGTACTCTATGCTTTGCTTCCTCTCCTGAAAGGAAATTAAATTTCTCTTTTAATAGTGCATTTTTGGTCATAGTAGATGCTTTCTGATAGATATCTCTTGAATCAATCTCTGCTCTAAGGGCCATTTCCAATAACGTTTTTAAATCTGTCATAAAAAAACAAACATAAACATCTATTTAAGTCTTTTTTGGATATTTTGGAAATATAAATATGCTAAATTTACATTATCCTTTATGATGGCTTTTGTAAATGAGCACAGAAAAATTTTGAATGCTTTAAGAGACATAGATTTGAGGCAAGGATCAAAGATAAGCACAATGTATGAAATGAAAAACAGGCTTGAGGCAATGAAAAGGCACCCATATATTGAATCCTGGGCAAAAGATGTTAAAAATGGCAAGGCTTTAGGATTTGATGCTATTAATAAATTTTTGAAAAATTTTGAAAAAAATGGTGGTATTTATTATTTTGCCAAAGATGGAGATGAAGCAAGGAAAATAATCCTTAACATTATAGGTGATGGAAAACTCATTGTAAAAAGCAAAAGCCTTGTTGGAGAAGAAATAGAATTAAGGCAATTTCTTGAGAAAAATGGAAAAATTGTATTTGAAACTGATCTGGGTGAATTTCTTGTTCAGGTTACAAATGGAAGGCCTGCGCATATGGTAACACCTGCTGTAAATATGACAGAGAAGAACGCCAGAATAGCACTTGAACCATATATTGGAAAAGGGCATAAGGATGTAACATCAATGGTACTTGGTGTAAGATCCTTTATGAGAGAAAAGTTCATCGATGCAGATATAGGAATAATTGGTGCAAATGCGCTCGCAATTGATACAGGCTCACTAATATTCATAACAAATGAAGGAAATGGTGCACTCACTTCAATTCTTCCTGAAACGGTTATAGCAATTACTTCAATTGAAAAAATTTATTCTAAATTAGTTGATGCAATTAAAGAAGCTTTTGTGCAAACAATTTATGATGGTTATAAATCAATATCATATTTGCATATTTTAAATGGCCCTTTTTCAGGAAAAAAACTTTATTTAATTCTCTTGGACAATGGAAGGACAGATGCAAGAGAATCATTTTTAAATGAAACACTTTACTGTGTTAAATGTGGTGCCTGTCAGCTTGCATGTCCTGTGTTCAAGGAAGTAGATGGTTCCTGGGGATATATTTATACTGCCGCAATAGGTATTCCATGGACGTTCATCACAGGTCCTAAGGATAAGGCAAAGGATTTGGCATATTTTTGCTTAGGCTGTGCAAAATGTAAGGAAGTTTGCCCTATGGATATAAACATACCTGAATTAATAAGGAGTATTAAGAAATATAAAAATTAAGGATATTTTTAGATGTATTAACACAAATATATATTAAATGCTTTAGCAATGATATAGATTGATTTTTCCTATGGAACGTAATAAAATTATGATATCTGTTAACATGGTTAACAAAAATCATAACCTGCAAGAATTAAAACCCAAGAAATAATTCAATATAGTAATTATCTTTGTCTTATATGAAATTAAATTATGCTAATAATTACTAGCGGGCTCGGCGGGATTTGAACCCGCGATCCCTGGCTTAGAAGGCCAGTGCCTTGTCCAAACTAGGCCACGAGCCCTTTACCATCCTCTTTCCTGCAAGCGCTGTTCCTGTGGTATAGAAGATATCTCTGTACCCTTCATTCCTGAAAGGTTTTTGGAAACTTCTGCAACTACCTCAGGCTTATCGTAATTGAGAACTGCTTCAACAATTGCTTTAGCCATACCTTCAGGATTTGGCGATTTGAATATGCCTGAACCCACGAATACTCCATCCATACCCATTTGCATCATTAAGGCAGCATCCGCAGGTGTTGCAACACCTCCTGCTGCAAAATTTACAACTGGCAATCTTCCTAGTCTTTTAATTTCTTTAAGCTCCTTGTAAAGACCATTTATAATTTCGTTTAACGTGTACTTTGAATAAATGATCTCCTTTTTACCTATTTTCTTTTCTTCACCATTAATTTCTTTTATCTGTAAGAACAATTCAGTATAACTCTGTGAATATTTTTCCGCAATAGTATAAATTTCATCATCATTTTTTAATTTCAGTGATTCTATTGCCCTGTTTACGAGGTGTATATGCCTGACTGCTTCTATTACATTACCAGTTCCTGCTTCTCCCTTTGTTCTTATCATTGCAGCTCCCTCCCATATCCTTCTTACTGCTTCACCAAGGTTTCTGGCACCGCACACAAAAGGTATAACAAATTCCCTTTTATCAATATGGAAGAATGGATCTGCAGGTGTCAAAACCTCACTCTCGTCTATCATATCAACTTGTAGGGCTTCTAATGCCCTTGCTTCTGCAACATGACCTATCCTTACTTTAGCCATAACAGGTATTGAAACAGCATCCATGATTTCCTGAATTTTAACGGGATCAGCCATTCTTGCAACTCCACCCGCTGCTCTTATATCTGCAGGAACTTTTTCAAGGGCCATAACTGCAACAGCTCCAGCATCTTCTGCTATTTTTGCTTGTTCAGCATTAACGACATCCATTATAACCCCTCCTTTTTGCATTTTCGCGAACCCTCTTTTTATAAGTTCCGTACCAAACCTAACATTCTCCAGATTTATTGGCATGGCGATCACTAGATGCCCAATACAATATCCCTATTAAATTTTTCATATTTTAAATGAATACCTGAATTCATTGTTTGGTATTTCCATTTCCAGAAATTTCCGGAGTGTTATTGTATCTGCTTGTGGTATCCTTCTTTTCAATCCTTGAATGTGTCCATCCCCGACAAAGGCAATTACCTTTCCAAATTTTTCTAGTTCAAGAATTTTTTTAGCCATATAATCTTCTCTATCGTCAAGTAAAATCTTAACAAATGTTGGGTAGCTTTTCCTGAATTTTTCTATATATTCGTTTTCATTTTTTAAGACATCATCCATAGAGATCATTTTTGATTTTCTAGGAAAAATAGAAAAAAGAATTGAAAATATGATTTTTATTTTCTCAAATAGTCTAACCTCTTGCCTGAATTTTCTGTATGTGGTATTTATATCCAAATCTATAAGAAAGACCGGCCTGTTGATCATCTGACCCTTTTCATATGCTGCAAGCATTTCTTCCCCAGGAGAAACGTTTTCTGCACTTGCAATTTGTTTCTGAATTCTGCCCAGGATATTGAATATTGAAATCCTCCTTACTTGTGGACTTTTGTTTATTAATGCATCTAATCTATACTGATCAAGCTCTATAGCAATAGCATCTGGCATCTCATAATCGATTATTGCATATATTTTGTTTTTTAAATTTATTACATGGGCTACTCCAAATATTTTTATCATTTATTAACACATCATATTGAATTATTATTAAAGATTTATTTACCTCCAATTTATTCTTATTTAAAGAAAAATGATTAATACAAGGCTTGAAACAGGAATACCTTCGGTGGATAAAATGCTTAAAGGTGGAATAGACACGGGTTCTATAACAGAAATTTATGGTGAACCTGGTACAGGCAAGACCAATTTTGTTTTATATTTATCAATTACACAGGCGAAAAAGGGTTTAAAAACTGTTTATGTTGATACAGAAAAAGTTTCCCCTGAAAGGATTTTTAAATTGACCAGTGGGGATAAAGAACTTGCAAAGAGAATTATTTTTTATTATCCAAAAAGTTTTTTGGAACAGGAAGACATTCTGAGGAATATTTACAACCTTGTTGAATTTGATAAATACATAAAAATAATTGTAATAGATTCATTTACAGAATTTTATGGTCTTGAATTAAACAAGCAGGACATGATAGCTAGCCTTTCAAAACAACTTGGAATCTTGGAAGAAATGGCAAAAAATAATAATATATCCGTTGTAATAACTTCAAGAGTATATTACAGTTTCAGAGATGACAGGGTGAAAAATGTAGGAGGATATTACATAAATCCGGCAATAAAGACCATAATAAGACTTGATAAAAAGGATGATTACAGGGTTGCAACCATTGAAAAGCATAAATCCATATCAATAGGAAAATCGGCAAGTTTTATCATAACAGATTCGGGTTTAAAGGAGGTGGAATAATGGGAGTAGATATTTCGGATATTGTTGAATCAAATGAAATAGAACTAACTGATTTAAGAGGAAAGAGCGTTGCAATTGACGGTTACAATACGCTTTATCAATTCCTGAGCATCATCAGGCAACCGGACGGAACACCATTAATGGATAAAAATGGGCACATAACATCACACATATCAGGCCTATTTTACAGGATGGTCAATATAATGGAAATGGGTATAAAGCCTGCATTTGTTTTTGATGGAAAGCCACCTGAACTTAAAGGTAGGACTGTACTGGAAAGGATTGAAAGGAGAGAAAGAGCAGAAATTGAATGGAAACAGGCAATAGAGGTGGGGGATTTAGAAAAAGCAAGAATTATGTCACAGCAATCCAGTAAATTGACCAAGGATATGGTTGATGAGTCAAAACAGCTTTTGTCTTTAATGGGGATACCCTGGGTTCAAGCACCTAGCGAGGGTGAAGCTCAGGCTGCGTACATGGCTGTAAAAGGAAGTGTGTACGCATCTGCATCACAGGATTTTGACTCACTGTTATTTGGTGCACCAAGGCTTATTAGAAATTTAACAATAACAGGAAAAAGAAAAGTTCCGAAAAAAAATATTTACAAAGAGGTTAAGCCAGAAGTAATAGAATTAAATAATGTTCTTAAAAACCTTGGAATTACCCGGGAACAGCTCATAGATATTGGAATACTTATAGGCACGGATTTTAACGAGGGTATAAAAAATGTTGGGCCAAAAAAAGCTTTAAAGTACATAAAAACTTATGGATCACTTGAAAATATTATGAAAGAATTAAAATTTGAAATAGAAAATTATCAGCAAATCAGGGATATATTCATTAACCCTGCTGTAACTGATGATTTTTCCCTTGAATGGAAAGACATTGATGAGAAAGGTATAATCAATTTTATGGTAAATTTGCATGACTTTTCAGAAGAGAGGGTAATAGGCGCAATTGAAAAATTGAAGGAATTCAAAAAGATACGTTCTCAAAAAAGCATAGATCAATGGTTTTAGTTTCAAATAATTTTTATACGTGATGAAAATTATCTATAGGGATGAACTTTGAAAAAATAATGAGGAATGTAGAAGAAGTAGTAACAATTGATGAACTTAAATCCCTGGATTTAAGACAGAATCTCAAAGGTTACATAGGTTTTGAGCCATCCGGTCTTGTGCATCTGGGAACGGGCCTGATATGTGGAAACAAGGTAAAGGATCTTTCAGAAGCTGGTATTAATATGACAATCCTTCTAGCAGACTGGCATGCCTATATAAATGACAAATTTAATGGGGATATTGAAAAAATAAGAACAGCAGCTGAAATAATGAAGCAGTCATTTCTAGCAATAGGGGTACCTGAAAACGTGAAATTTGTTTATGCTGATGAGCTTGTAAATTCCAAAGAATATTGGGAAAAGTTAATAAGGGTTGCAAAAAACACAACCCTAAACAGGGTCAGGAGGGCAATGGACATAATGGGAAGAAAGGGTACAGATATGGATCTTGATTCATCAAAGATTATTTACCCTTTTATGCAGGTAACAGACATATTCCACATGGATCTTGACATAGCACTTGGTGGAATGGACCAGAGGCATGCGCATATGCTTGCGAGGGAACTTGCACCAAAGCTGGGGTTCAAAACTCCCGTTGCATTACATACGCCATTACTCACAAGTCTAAAGGGAGGAAACAGAATGGATTTTACATCAAAAATGAGCAAAAGTAAGGCTGATAGCGCAATATTCGTTACAGATTCACCAGACCAGATAAGATTAAAGATAAAAGGTGCTTACTGTCCGGAAGGGGATATACATAACAATCCAGTGCTTGATATATACAGATTCATAATATTTCCCTATTACAAAGAAGAAGTTAAAATAGAAAGGAAATTTGGTGGTGATGTTACAGTAAAAAATTACACTGAGCTCGAGGATCTCTATTCCAAGAAAGAGATACATCCACTTGATTTAAAGGAAAACATTTCTAATATATTGATAGACATATTGAAGCCGGTCAGGGATCATTTTAATTACCATATGGAATTACAGGAAATGATAGAGAAGATGGGTGCTTCAAAATGAAAAAGGTAGATGATATCTCACTTAATAAAAAGATAAAAGTGAAAGAACTCATAGAGCAGTTTTCTAATAGTGGCGGATTTACCGCAAAAAAATTTTCAGATGCAGCATTGATGCTGAAAAAAATGGAGGATGATAAGGGAACTGTAAAATTTTTATCATTTCCTGCAGATATAATTTCAACAGGTACGCGGGGACCTATTAGGGATGCTTTGAAAAACAAATTATTTGATGTTGTAATAACCACATGCGGTACACTTGACCATGATATTGCAAGAACATTCAGTAAATATTACCATGGTTCATTCGATCTTGATGATGTGGAACTCAGCAAGAAAGGTATATATAGGCTTGGAAACGTCGTAATTCCTAGGGATAATTATGGTAAGATCATTGAAGAAAAAATGCAGGAATTTTTATCAGCAATAGAGATTAGGGAATGGAGTACGAATGATCTTATATGGGAACTGGGAAAATTTATAAATAATGAAAATTCGCTTCTTTACTGGGCGTATAAGAATAAGATTCCCGTGATTGTCCCAGGCATTACAGATGGTGCTGTAGGTTCACAGTTATGGACATTCTGGGAAATGAATAAAAATTTTAGATTAAACGTTTTTTTGGATGAACATTTACTTTCAGATATTATTTTTACTGCTAAGAAAACTGGCGCTCTGATGATTGGTGGTGGCATTTCAAAACACCATACCATATGGTGGAACCAGTTCAGGGGAGGACTGGACTATGCAATATATATTACCACCGCTGTGGAATGGGATGGATCACTTTCTGGTGCAAGAACAAGAGAAGCAATATCTTGGGGAAAAATAAAGCCCAAAGCTAACCATATAACGGTAGAAGGAGATGCTACTATTCTCCTTCCAATGCTTTTATCTTACATCTTTTAAAGAAGACTCATCTCCTCAATATCTATTTCCCCTACCCCATCAATCTCTTTAATTTTTTGCTCTACCTTTTCTGAAGCGTTTTCTTCATCTTTAATTGAAATAAACATAAGTATTGCCTGCAATCCGAATGCAATAGGTTTAATCTGGACACCTTTAATATTGCAAAATTCCTTTATATTATTTTCAATTCTTTTACTAAGGTCATTAACGTCTATCTCTAGATCCTTAGGTAATATCTTGTAAATTATACCTACTTCGCCCATTTGTACCACCTATGGACCTTCAAAACCACATTTTGGGCACTTATATTTGATTCCCATTTCCCTGCAATTCCTGCATCTACCAATGGTATATTCGCCACAGTTTGGACATTTGAATATTACGGATCCTTCTTCAATGAGCCCTTTGCCACATGAAATGCAAAACTCAACTTCCATTTAATCACCTTTTTCAAGGTTAATGAATGATTTTATAAATATTTTTCTTGAACTTTTCATTTTTCAAAAATAATTTTATATTGATTTATTATTACCATTAAAGGTGAATTTCATGACCTTAGCTGACAAAATTTATGAATTTGCAAATGATGCTATGAATAAAAAGCTCGACAATAAAACTGAAGAAGAGATAAAAAAAAGAGTTGTTGATTCAATTTACGTTTCATATGGGGCTAGGAAAGCAGATCCTGTAAAAATTTCTTTGGAAACGCTTTTTCCAAGCAAAGGTAAACTCAATTCTGTTGTATATTTCTACAACAGGAAAGGAGCTGTGGATGTAGTTACATTCCTTAACGGATGCATGACAAGATATTTAGATTACAATGACACTTACCTGAGCAAAGAAGCGCTGCATCCTTCAGATAATATACCTCCAATAATATCATATGCCCATGCAAAGGAGATGGATGGTGAAACTGCAATAAGGGCTATAAATGTCTCATATCAGGTTGTAGGGGCACTTGCAGATGCAGTTTCCATAAGGGAAAGGGGATGGGATCATGTTACGTATATTTCAATTTCATCCGGAGCTGGATTAGCAGCCTTAAATGGTTTTGATAATAAAAAGTTTGTAAATACGCTTAATCTTGCTATAAACAATAACATAAGTCTGAGACAGACAAGGGCTGGGGAACTTAGCATGTGGAAGGGTTGTACTGCAGCAAATGCATCAAGGAATAGCGTTTTTGCTGCAATGCTCGCAGAAAATGGTTTTACTGGTCCAGGCCCTATATTTGAAGGAGAAATGGGATTTTTTAAGCAAGTTTCAGGGGAATTCGATCTCGATTTTAGTAAGAACAGGGTTCTTAGGACAATGATTAAAAACTATCCTGTAGAATACCATGCAATGAGTGCTGTAGATGCTGCTTTAAGGATTCATAATAAAATGAAGGGGAATAGGATAGAGAGCATAGAAGTAAAAACATTTTCCGTAGCCTATAAGATCATAGTAAAAGATGCTGAGAAATTAAGGCCAAAAACTAAAGAAACGGCTGATCACAGCCTGCCATATATAATTGCATATACACTCTTATATGGTGAACCAAATATTGCATCCTACAATAAAGAAAGGCTTGAAGACAGGAAAATTCTAGATTTAATTGACAAAATGCGTGTGGATGTCGATCCTGAATACGATAAAATGTACCCGGAATACTTGCCAGTGAAAATTTCTGTTATAACTGACCTTGGTAAATATATAGAGGAAATTACAGTACCAAAGGGTCATTTCAGAGCTCCATATGATTGGGACGATTTGCTCAACAAGGGGATTAGGATAATGAATGATGAGGATCAGGCCAGGGATATCTTGAACACTGGTAAAAAGCTAGATAAAATATCCATAAAAGAATTTTTAGATGTGGTGAACAATGTCAAGGTTAAAAGATAATGTAAATATGGGTCCAAAAAGGTTAAGAGAACTCGTCTCAACCGGTTATGTAATTGCTCCAGGTGTTTTTAACGGTATATCTGCGATTTTGGCAGAAAGGGCTGGTTTTCAGGCCGGTTATTTATCAGGATCTGGCGTAGCTGGTGTTATGGGACTTCCGGATATTTCAGTAACAACGATGGATGAGGTTGTGTACGAGCTAAGAAAAATTATCTCTATTTCAAAATTGCCAATCATTGTGGACGTTGATACAGGATTTGGTGAAGCAATAAATGTAATAAGAACGGTAAGGACAATGGAATCATCAGGAGCAGCTGCCATTCACATTGAGGATCAGGAACTTCCTAAAAAGTGTGGACATCTGCCTGGAAAGAAACTTATTCCGGAAGAGGATATGATAAAAAAGATTTACGCAGCTGTTGAAGCGAGAAAAAACCCTGATTTTATGATCATTGCTAGAACAGATGCAAGAGCGGTGGAAGGTCTAGAGGGTGCCATAAGAAGGGGAAAGATGTACCTTGAAGCTGGAGCGGACATGATATTTCCTGAAGCACTGGAAACGAAGGAAGAATTTGAGGAATATGCTAGGCATGTTGCACCTTTGCTTGCAAACATGACAGAATTCGGAAAAAGCCCATTGCTAAGTGCAAAGGAACTTGGAGAAATGGGATACAAGATTATCATATTCCCTTTAACAGCATTCAGAGCTTCACTTCTTGCCATTGAGGATATTTATAAAAATCTAAAGGTTCAAGAAACTCAAAAAAATTTCATTAACAAACTAATGACTAGGGAAAAATTCTACGAAATCATTGGATATAAAGAATACGAAAATGAGGACAAGGAACTTTCAATGAAAAATGTTAAGTTAAAAAAATAATCATTTCCTCTTGAGTCTTATATTTTTAAAGAACATATAAAACATGAATATTGAGATGGCATATAGTGTTCCTGTAAAATAGAATGGTAAATCCAGAAACCCTAAATAGATGAAGTAACCACCTAATGCTGGACCGAAAGATCTTGGTATAGCATCAAAAAACTGTATTATTGCCGAACCAAGTGCCCTTTCTTCAGGGGGTATGATGCTCATTGTAAAACTTGTCATTATTGGTCCTGACATGTTCATAAGCGCGTTTCTTGTAATTAAAAATATACCTGCAAGATAATAGAATGGAAGGAGAGGCATTGTGAAAAGTATCAAAACTGATAATGATTCTGTAAATACAATTGTTTTAATTTCACCCATTTTTGATGCGAGCCATGGAGATACCATTGTTGCAAAAGATGTGACTATCTGAGATATTGCAAATATGGGGCCCAGAACATCTACATTAATTCCATATTTAAGGTAAAACCAGTAAGGGAAAAGCCTTACAATAACACCTGCTCCAAGCCCTATGAGCCCTAGCACGGACAATTTTATTATTATGCTTTTTGATTTTTCAGGGAATATCCTTGTTTTCTTCGTTCCCCTGTATTCTTCTTTTACATTTAAGATTATTACAGTAGAAAGCAAATAACCGATAATTGAAATCAAAAAAAGTATCCTATAAGAATTAAAAATATCCATATGGTAAAATGATTGTAAATAGGGTGGAATACCGCCTATGATCATACCTATTGCCATAAAAATGCCAGAAATGAAGCTGTTGGATGCAAATATTACATTTCTATTTCCACCTTCAGTTTTTTCTGCCATTAATGCTGTAAAACTGGATGATGAATTTGCAAAAGCAATGCCCTGAAGAATTCCTGCAAATAATATAAAATAGAACTGGTAGGTGAAGAAGTAAATAATGGCTCCTGAAAATGAAAAAGCTCTTGCAATAATTATGAATCTTTTTCTTCCAAAGCGATCTGAGAGTGAACCCATTGGTATCATTAATAAAGCCCCTACGAATGTAGGAACAGAAAGTAATATGCCTATGAGGTATGCATTATAACCTACCTGGCTAAGATAGACTGGGAAATCAACGTACATGAAACCCATGCTAAAGCTAAGAACTACGGACGAAAGAATCAGAATTTTTGCATCTTTAGGAAATGTTCTAAAGCTTAATATATCCTTTAATATAGGCACTTCCATCTATTTCACTTCCAGGTCAAAGAAATACATATCCTCTTTAGGCGAATATCCATGCACAACTCCCTGCCCAATTACAAAAAATCTATTTTCTAGTGATTTTAGAATAGAACTAACATCATCTGTTATGATATATAGATGAATTATCGTACCCCTTTTTGATCTACGCAGGGCTAAATCAATAAAATTAATGGAATAAAATGGTAGATCCATTATTATTCTGTCTGCAAATGGTAATTCTTCCATAACATCCATTACATTTCCCAGTATTGGTCTTATATTATTTATTTTGTTTAATTTTATGGACATTTTCAAATATTCAATAGCACTAGGATTTTTATCTATAGCATATATATCCACATTTTTGTTTTTAGCTATGAGTATTGAAAATGGACCTGCACCGCAGAACATGTCTATTATTATTTCCCCATTATATACCTTATCCATCACTCTTTTCCTCTCACCTGAAAGTCTTGGAGAAAAATAAACATCTGCTGGATTTACAGCTATCCTTATTCCATTCTCTTTATGAATAGTAAAGAATCCATTTCCAGAAATTATTTTGAGCTGCCTAACCCTCAATTCACCTTTTACGCCCAGGTCAATGGCTACGGTTTTCATGTTTTTATGGAAGTTCAACAATGCATTACCAATTGTTTCAGCATAAGGATAAAGTTCTTCAGGAAGTTTTAATATAATTACTTCACCTATGCGGTCATAAGAAGTTGGTAATAGTTTCATCAGATCTTTAGGAATATTAACCAAACCCTTGTAATCTTTTACTTTTTTATATGCTTCAAAATCCATTTCATATATTTCATAATCATTTATAGTATCTATAATGGGTATAAATGCAAACTCTTCACCTTTAATTATTTTTAACTTCGTGTTTAAAATTCCTTTTTGCTTTAAAAGATTGAGCGTTTTATTAAAATTTTTTAAATCAACCTTTATAGCCTTTGAAATCACGTAAAGCTCAAATTAGTTTCTATTATTAAATTTTATTATCAACTATGTATGCAGATTCACCATCCCTAACAATCAGCACTTCTTTTTTTACATTGAAAGGTGGCTTTTTCACAACAATCATTTTAAAATTAGATTCATCCATTATTTCTATTTCATTTTCTCTTTCATAAAGAACTACCGCAGTCTCCATATCTTTTGCTCTTGCAAAAATTTTAAAATCCCTATCCAAAAAATCCTTCTGGGTAAGGCTTCCAGTATTTCCATTCTCTATGTTTATTACCTTAATTTGCCCTTTTTTTATTGCGAGTATTTTAAGCCTTTCGTTACCAGATTTTATGAAATCACCTATCCCATAGTCAGGAAGGCGTACTGAATATGTAACCCTGTAAAACTTTTCACCATCCTTAACACCTGCGAGGTGTGGTGATTCTTTTACAATAGCTCCGTACTGTTCAGAAATCTTTTTAGATATTGTTCTAGTGCTTGAATTAGAACTCAAGTAAAGGTCAAAGCCTCCATCCCTAATCTCTTCCTTAAGGATATAAAGTTCAGGATTTTTTGACATTTCCCTTTTTATTGTTCCCATTACAAAATCCTTTATATCTTTTAGTTCATTTCCTTCCATTTTTCTTCCTGAACGTATCTGGAGTATAGATTCAAAATAATCACCAGAATATTTACTGCATCTTGGACATGTTTGTATTTTCATTATTAAAGGAACTTGGGCTGTTTCTATTTTCTCACCATTATCAAATTTTATTTTATATTCAACCTCAAGCATGTTTTGGTTTTCTATTATCTTCCATGAAAAGTTGGTATTTATTCTATCATCTTTAAAAGTAGTTTCCTTATGAAGAATCTTGTTTATGCCTTCGTCTCTTTTTATTTCATAGTTCCAACTATTGCCAACCTTCACAGCACCACATCTTGGACAAATAGATATCTCTACCTTCCTGGGTGGATTAGCGAATCTCTTACTTTTAAGGAAGCAGTCAGGACACATACCATTAATGACTGCTTCTCTTTTACCGCATATTATGCATTTCATCTATACTTGCTAATTATTACTATATATAAACATTTTTAATTTAAGACTTTTTTTGCTTTGAATCAGAAGCAGGCTGTTGTACCTGTGGCATTTGGCCCATAGGAAGGATATACATATTGAAATAGGGTGTTCCAAGATACATATTCGTTGCAGCAGGATCCGATTTAAGAGCCATAATCTCAGAAAGCCTGGCTCTGATTGCAGTGTTCATATCTATACCCATTCCTGTTAACTGAACAATCCTTCTCATTGTTTCATCTTCCGGTTCTATCCTTATTATCCTGCTGATTATAAGGTTAATGCCAAGTTCGTTCAAAACTTCACGCAACGATGCTGAAACGCTTTCACTAATTTTCTGTAAATTAGCATATAGTTCTTTTATCGAAACAGCGTTCAATACCTGTGATACTGCCTGATCTATGATTGGTGAAACGTAAAGTGCAAGATCATTTACCGTATAAAAAGCACCATTAAGCTGAACTGCCTGTAACAACTTTACAGGATCCGTGATCTGAAAATAATATGCAACCTGATAAATGAGAGGAATGAGCTCTGATGTCTGGGATACGCCATTACTTCTCGCCTCAAACCTCGAAAGAGAAAAGAATATTGCTTCAACAGTCCATGGAACATTTCCTCCATATCCAAGCCTTGTGAAGAAATTTGCAACAGGAGTATTTGGTGTACTCAAGTCATATGGACCTGGATCAAATACCTGTGTTACCTGACCCTGAATTCTTACTATAGCCTTTTGATTTGACTCAACAATGAGCTTTGACCTAGTTCTAATATCAACATTATGGTCACGCCATATCATTACCCCTGGTGCCATCACATCCTGGCCATTTTCCATCAATGTTCTTACAACGGTTCTGAAAACTACATTTGTAGCCATTTTATCCCTCCTATTTATCTAATATTTTCCTGTATAAAATATTTTTCCCTTTCTGAAAATAAATCTCTTAAATTCCTTATTCTTATCATAAGATCTACAATACCCATTTTTTCAAAATTCTCTAAAATTTCTTTGGAAATAGAAATCAATGAATAATCATGGTTAAGTATATCGTATAAATTATTTTCATCTATCTTATATCTGGAATAATATGTATACATACCTGTAGGTGATGCAAATATTTCCTGTATAAATGTTCTTAAAAGAACGAGAACTCTCTCAAAATCTTTTATTGATTCATCCATAGGATCTCTTGATACTATATCATTTTCCTTAGATTCAATCAATTCCCTTATTTTTTCAAGATTGTTTTTTAATGCATATCTTACCATCGCATCATCCTGTTTTATCAAATCCATGGATTTATAAAATCGGAAACCGGGTAATAGGAGTTCAAGTTTTTCAATAGGTGCTAGATTATTATTCCCCATATAAAAACCAATAATTTACAAATATAAAAATTTTTCATACAAAATTTTCACAATCTAAAAATAATGTATTTATTTTAATATTTTTATCAGTTTTATAGAAAAGTTAAGAGTTTGAGGCAAGCAGTAAAACTCCGACCTTTAGGGAGGAGATACACGGACTTCCCTCAATGTAAAGATTATTGATATGTTTGTATTACTAATAATTATTGTTCAGAACGGTTCTTGATGCTGAATTTGACTTTGAAAGCAATTACAATTATGCACTATTAAATGGCATAGACATTCAGGTAAGGCAAAAGAAAACAAAACTAAGAAAGAAAGACAGGAAGAAAGGAAAAGAAAGA
>Ga0080003_1000073_pt1 | contig 72197 bp, 66 predicted proteins | sample JossMetagenome_FD_69206 | JGI IMG/M metagenome (GOLD analysis project Ga0080003, IMG submission 69206) | Hot spring microbial communities from Joseph's Coat, Yellowstone National Park, USA - JC2_E (SPADES assembly) (version 2) | ecosystem: Environmental > Aquatic > Thermal springs > Hot (42-90C)... | reverse complement strand
GGGGCCTCGAGCTGGGTAGGTTAAATAAGGTCCTACTTCCCATCCTCAGGGCATCTAATTATGATGGTGAATTGAGGTCTTCCCAGGAGGATGGTTTGAGGAGGGTTGTTAATGTGGTCGCTGAGGTTGAGGATGCCCTAGGTGGTATTGAGCACGCATTCATTAAGTTGGTTAAGCCCGTAACTTACGTGCCGGCTGATGTCGATGTGCTCGTTAGGAGGAACCAGGTGTTGTTGGCTGCCTCGAGGCTCGTTAGGCTTGGTTATAGGGTTTTGCTCTATGAGCCATACACAATAACCCTGGTTAAGAACGGTATAAACGTCGACCTTTACGTTCACCCATCAATCGCAAACCTGGTCTACGCTAGGGGTGAGGAATTCCTTAAGTCGAGGGTTAAGGCTAAGTATAACGGTGTTGAGGTGATCAGTATTGATAGGGACCATGAGGTTGTCCTCACGGTGCTTCATGCCGTGTATAAGGAGGGCATTGTGACGCTCAACGACGTGGCTACAGTGATCAGGTGGTTGGATGATGGAGTAATGAGGCTATGTCTCAGGTTAAGGTGTGTGCAGGTCCTCGAGTTGGTGCTTACGACAGCGTTATTATCAATTAGGGGTATGATAAATCTTCCGTATAAGTTACCCATGGGCTATTGGTCAAGTAAATTATTGAGCAGGGTATTAAGTAATGGTGCTTATGTACCGTCAATACTCCAGGGCCTTAAGCGGGTTGGTGATGCCAGGTCTCTGGGTCAATTAGCTATTAGGATTACAAGAATTAGTTATTGATAAAGTGGAAATCTTAAAATACCAATTAGGATGGGTTTCTGTGAATGGCTGATAATGACGGTATTATTTCTAAATCGAGGCGTAGATTTATTGAGAGCATACTAGTGCTTGCAACAGCTCTTGGTGTGGGTTTTGCTGGTTATGAGGTTGGTCTATATGAGGCTAGTAAGGTATTGGTAAAAACCGCACAATGCCCTCCATGTACACAATACGGTTTACCACAGGGTTATGATTACGTGATTTATGCATCGGATGGGAATTACTATGTGGTGAATTCTAAAAATCAGGTGATGTATAAATCAAGTGATCCAGGGGATGCCATTGAATACGCAATTAGCCAACTTGGTGGTAAGGGTGGGCGTGTTTTAATTAGGTCAGGTCTGTACGTATGTACCAAGTACCCTTGCATCTCAATTAATAATTCAAACTCCTCAGGAACCCTAATCATTGATTCCGAATACGGTGCCGTAATCACCGTTGCCAATAATGCGGTTAATGGTGCCGGAGCCTTACTTTCACTAACTGGTTCTAACGTGGTCATCAGCAACATCACAATCGATGGGAATTCCCAACATAACAACTATGTTGTGGACAATCAATTCAACATCTTAGTAAGTAATGCTAGGAATGTTTGGTTAGTTAATGTGAAGAGTATTAATGGGCCTAATGGGTTTGCCCTGGTAAACTCAAGTAATGTGGCTATGATGGGGGTCAAGGGGTCAGGTAATAGGTTCAGGGGAGTGTATGTGAGTGGGTCTAACACCGTGTTATTGCTTAGCAGTTACATAGAGCGTAATGGCTATTACGGTATTGAGATTGATGGCTCCACGAATGCCGTAGTTGTAAACACGGTATTGCTGGATAACGGTAATGGCGTTCTAATCAATAATTCAGACGCACTCCTGGAGGTGCTGATTGAGTTTGTGAAGGCTAAGGGTAATTATGGTATAAATGCTTCGGTGACTAACCCAGGTTATGAGTTAATAATTTCAAACAGTGTGGTGAGGGGTAATGTGGCTAATGCAATTAGCCTAGCCGTAAGCAACGCGATGGTCGGTATTAGTAATAGTATTGTCCACGGTGGCTCGGAAACAACACTCAACGTATCCGGTTCCAACTCCACCCTGGTTATTGAGGGTTCACGATTCACGGATCTCAGTACTGCCCCTGGTTCATACCCATACATCATTAAGGGCCTTAACAGTGCCTTATTGAGTGGTAATGAGTTCGTTTTTGGTAACCAAGTATCGCAATTGAATGGTTTGAAGATTAGTGATGTGGACCTTGTCGTGGTGCGGGGTAACGTGATTAGGGGGTACACTGTTGGTCTAGACCTAAGTAACTGCGGTACTGCTCATATTTGTGATAATTACTTCATGGATGTAACAACACCTGTAACGTATACAAACACAGGCCTAGTTAGGGCTAGGGCCAATGTGGGTTGGACACCAATTGTCAATACACCGAGCGTCCCAGCCAGTGGCTTGCCTGTCGTGAATAACTACCCAGTTAGTGTTATGGTTTATGTGTATGGTGGGTCGGTAACGCAAATCACGATAGTAAAGGCTAACCGATCCTATACCGCCTATGAATCACAGGCGCCACAACCGCTCAATAGTGAGTACTTCATACTTGACCCAGGTGACTCAATAACAATAACCTATGTACAACCTCCAAGCTGGGTTTGGGTACCAGTTAATTATTAAAATATATTAAGTGGTTTCATTGTTGAGTTAATCGTGGTTTTGAAAATAATTGTGCCTATCGCGGTTGTGATCATCCTAGGCCTGGTGCTCATTGTTTCGGTTCATGCGCAGCAGTATCAATTGCTAATCGCCTATAGGGAGGTTTCCTATCTTGGGGCTAATGGTGTTAATGTGACTAGGGATGTGCAGTTGCTGAATGAGGCGATAGTACTGGCGGAGGAGGGTAATTACTCAGGGGCTCAGTACATTGCTGCCGAGGTCATAAGGGATACCCATGCGTTGAGTATTGCGTTGTACGTAAATATACTCCACATGTTACTGCCAGGTATTGCATCAATTATTGTGGTGGCGGTATTAGTAATGCTTTACCTAATGAGGGATAGGGTAATCGGTAGGTTAATGCTTAGGTTAAGGAGGAATTACAGGGTTGTTAAGGGTAATGGTAAACGAAATACGTTATTATTTGATGAGGAGGTTCTCGCCGTAATTGCCGCAATAATCGTAGTCTTCCTCGTCTTCCTATCCTTCTACCCGGCAATCCAGAGATACGCAATCGAGCCCTACGCAGCAATAGCCTTCCTGGGCCCCAACGGGACAATAATTCAACAATCAATTAATGCATACCCTGGTGAGCCGATAAACGTGAGTGTGTACGTATATAACGGTATGGGGAAGCCGATATGGTTCGTTATCAACATATACATCACAAACACAAGTTTCATAAAGCCACCATTAAATGTAACGCCAACCCTGATCCTTCAAAGGATAGTGTTGAATAATGAGACGTGGGTGCAGGATATACCAATAAGCCTAAACGGCACTGGTTCCTATAGGTTATTCGCAACACTATGGATGTACAACCCAAATAACCTAAAGCTTGAGTACCTAAACACGTACGTGTACGTGGCGATTAATGTGACGAAAAGCTGAATCTCCTAATCAAAAATTTATTAACCTGTTACGCACTAACTCGTGGGAATGGGCGCGAACTTGAAGGGTGAGTTTCTTCGTTTGCTTCGTGAGGATGAGGAGTTTAGGTTAGCCGTTATGGGTCTTCTTGGTTTTAGTGATTTGAAGTCGTCTGTTGATAGGCTTGTTGAGGCTGTCAACAAGTTGGTGAGGTTAGCCGAGGCGCACGAGGAAAGGTTGGTGAAGCTCGAGGAGAGGATTACGAGGATTGAGGCAGCAATCGAGGAATTAACAAAGATCGTTAAAGCACACGAGGAAAGGCTCGCAAAGGTTGAGGATAGGTTAACCAGGCTCGAGACCGTGGTCGAGAAGTTGGCTAATGCTGTTAGTGTTCATAGTATGAGGTTGGATTCATTTGATAGGAGGTTGATGGCTCTTGGGGCTAGGTGGGGTGTTGAGTCTGAGGAGGCATTTAGGAATGCTATGAAGGGTATTGTTGAGGGGATTCTCGGCGTTGCCAGGGTGAGTAAGTGGGTTTACTTCGATAAGGATGGTGTGGTTTATGGATACCCATCGCAGGTTGATGTCGATGTTGCGATTAAGGATAGTACGCACATACTGGTTGAGGTTAAGTCGAGTGTGTCGAGGGGTGATGTGTCGGAGTTCTCGAGGGTTGGGAGGTTGTATGAGATGGTTACGGGCATTAAGCCGAGGCTCGTCATGGTGACGCCGTTCATCGATGATAGGGGGTTGGAGGCTGCCAGGACATTGGGCATTGAGGTTTACACGGATGTCTAGATCTCCGATGCCTTTAGTAGCTTGGCTAATGATCTCGTTGGTGTTTCCTTAGTCGTGTCTATTACCGCTATCCCCAAGGCCCTGGATAATACCCCATAAATCACCCACTGCCTCGGTAATGCCTTCGCCGTTGGTTCACCACCCTTACGCGCATTCAGTGTTTCTAAGCTTGCCGTTATCAGCACGTTCCTGCAGTACCTGGTTGCCAGGGCTATGGTTGCCCTAGCCCATATTGTCCTTAGGAAGCCTATATCGGTGGTTATGCAAACCCAGACTAGGAAGTCGAGTAAGCTTCTTTCGCCTATAACAACTTCGTAGGTGCTGGGTAGTAGGTAACGGAGCAACCAGTTTGGGATTACTGAGATGAATTCCAGGAACCACCACAATGGCCTTAGGACTTTTGGTATTGATATTCCGTAATAGGGATTATCAAGTCCCTTCATGTTTTGAAATAGTGACAGGAACCTGGCTAGCAATGAGGCTGCCATGTGAGATCCCCTTAGCCATGATATCCTAACATGCCTGTGTCTCGCCAGGTGTGAAGCTAATAACCTAGCCAGTGTGCTCTTTCCTGAGCCATCGGGTCCGAGGAGGCATATCCTCTCATTGGTCATGTTCTCCCCTAAATTAGTACTTGCCTCACATTATCATAGCCAAATAGGCTCTGTAGCACCTTCAATACATCACTTGAGAATCTCTTCTCACCAATCAATATTAATGGAGTCTCTACTCTCGTCCTCATCAATGCCCTCAGCAGACTTTCCTGGTAGGCAATTCTTAAGTCACTGAGAAGCTCACTACCGTAGCTTCTGGTCCTGAACTTTACATCAATGTTCCTTAGGGTATTCAATACCTTAATGATGGTGGTTACCTGGTCATTACTCCATCGAATGCTCGTAATGCTTAGGCTCACTGGGTCAATTATTAGAAACTCTGGTATGATACCTTGGTTGAGTAGGTACGTTACCACGGTCATTATCATACTCTCCATCTTACCGAGAACATCCATACTCGATGCATACGGTACTATGGCTATAGTACTTACGAACTTGCTCGACACCTTCACCACATACCTATCAAGCTTGATCGACTTAGCCCAATGCACCCTCCTAAGTGTATCCCCGGGCATGTACTCCCTAACCTCCACAACATCTCCCAAACCCCTTACAGTCCGACCGCTGAGCACCCTCTGGTAAAGACCTAGTAAGTAGGTGAGTCTGGGTATAACCACCACTGGTGGGTGTTCAACCTCCCTCTTAACCTTAACGAGCCCTCTAGTGTCCTTGAGTATTATCGTTAATGTGGGCCTCACAACACCGCCAACCCAGAAGTTTGCGTAGGCATAAATGCTCGATACGCCATTGAATGAGTTAATGGGTGACTTTATCAATACATTACCCTGCGTCCTTATGTCAATCCTAGCCTTAATCCTTGGCTTTGACTCTATAATTAGGTTGTAAAAAAAGCCCTTACCCTGCACAGCCCTTAATGGTACCTCAGTACGTATTGTTATTCTCGCACCCAAATAAAGGAATGTGTATACGAGGGCTACCAGGAGTATGTATGCCAGTGGTATGATTAGGGCTAGGGCCCTGTAAATACCGAGTAGGGTATAGGCTAGTGCCGAGGAGACCGAGTACGTGAGTACTATGAACCATGGATTATATACTCCCCTAACCAATTCCCGATCCAGAATCATCGTTATTAATACAGAGAATATGGGTATGGAGGGTATGGGCATGAATAGTAAAACTAGGGTATGGAGTATGGTCAGTGATAAGCCCAGGTTATCCGTGGGGAAGTAGTACCACTCAATAACCAGCAACGTGATGGATAAAATTAGGGCGAGGGCATCCACCCCACTATACACTAACCAAAATATGTATAACACAGGGAGCACCTTACGTAGTAAGAATGCATTAGCCCAGAAACCCCCAGCCCTTAACCTACCCATGTACTCATTAATGACGATACCGATGAGTACGCCCAGGGGTGCGGCTAGGGTGTGTTGAATTATCGTGATTAATTCCAGGGTGGGTATTCTGGCCTCCAGAATGAGTATTATAGGTACTAGCCCTGCAAGGTATATTATAGTTGACGAGATCAAGGTACTCATTGACTTCCTTAGGTAACCAAGTATGATGAATGGTATGGGCAGTAATGCCGTGAACAATGCGATCTCTAGGGTGTACATAAGGTGTCTTACCTTGGTACGGGTACCCTACTCAGGGACTCATTTATTATATCCATGGGCTTAACAACATCCCTATACTCAGGCTTTATTATTATCCTATGGCCCAGGGCCGGGTAAGCCATGATCTTTATGTCGTCAGGTATTACGTAGTTCCTACCATTTAATAACGCGTAGGCTTGACTTAGTCTGTAGAGGCTTATTGATGCTCTCGTACTCACGCTCACGGCTAACCTATCATCCTTCCTAATCTCGTTCACTATGTCCATGAGGTACTCAATGAGTACATCATCAACATAGACATCCTTAACGACCTTAATGGCATTGAGCAGATCCGCCGGTGTTATGGCGGACTCTGTGGTGTTTGATGAGAGCACATCATCAATCCTGTAGGAGCTCACTATTACCCTCTTCTCATCAGACCTACCTACATAGGCTATGTTTATACTACTCATGAACCTATCGAGGAAGGCGGGAGATAGTTCCGGTAAAAGCCCTAGTTCCGGCTCTGTAGTGTTCAGTGTGGCGAGTATTATATGAGGGTTTGGTAGATCAAGCACATTCCCATCTAAGGACACCTTACCCTCCTGCATCGCCTGGAGTAGTGCTGATAAGGTTCTCGGTGGTGCATTGTTTATATCATCGAGGAGGACCACGTTGGAGAATATTGGGCCCTTAACGATTTTGGCTGAGCCATCCCTTGTGTAAACCACGAAGCCCAGAATATCTGATGGTAGCGTTTCATTACTCATTTGAACCCTGCTGAAGGATCCACCAATAGCCTTGGCCAAGGCCCTTGCCAGGGTTGTTTTTCCAGACCCTACCGGCCCCATTATTAATGAGTGCCCGCCGGCAATAACAGTGGATAATAAAATATCTATAGCCTGCGCATTACCAACAATTACCCCGCTAATGAATTCCCTCACCCTGCTTACAACATGGAATATTGCAGAGATCCTGCTATCCACGTATTCCACCCCTTGTTTCTCTTACAATTACTAAAACCACTAACGGAACCATAGGCAATACTACTAATAAATACCTAATGCTCCCTGACCTAAGGTACTTATACGCATAGTGCCCATAAATCCTTAAGATCGATAGCGGGCTAATCCTCTCAATAAACCCCTCCATGTACACAACTCTCTTACCGCTACATAACCAACGTAGCAATTGGGCATTGCCGTAATGATTAATTAATGAATTCATGAAAATGGCTGGATCGGATATCAACACAATAATACCCCTACCATAATGAGTCAGAACAACGATAGGAAATGGACCCTTAGTGATACCGGAGGTACTGAATGGGCTTGTCCAAACCATAACCTCGTAATTACCCTCACTGGGTACCTCTATGTATGTGGTGTTATCAAGAATGACATATTGTGCGCCAATGACCTCCTGGTAGTTGGTACTTACGGTGGCAACCGGCAAATGCTCATTGACGAAATTTATTATTGGATCAACCACGGTAGTGTTTGCGAATGCTGCGTTTAATCCCATGTATTTAAGAATGTAATTTCCGTAGTAGCCGCCATTACTTATGATGATTAACGTGCCACCTGATACTGTGAAGTTCATCAACTCCTCCACAAGTGATTTTGGTGGTTTGATCATTGGTATTAGGATTATTGCCGTGGCATTGTTAATTCCGTAGTAACTAATTGATGCATTACATATGGATACCGCCTTAGAATACCCATCCCAGTAAATATTGTATGCACTGTACGGGTCAGGTACAGGTATCAATGGTGGTATTAATAACAACATTAGTGCGGATATTATGACCAACAGAGTAACGGTAATGATTAATGCCGTGTTCATAAGCCCTCACTAATAAAATCTCTTAACTTCTGAAATTCCTGGATATCGTACCCAGTGGGTGTGTAGTTTGCGTATATTATCCTCTCAATATCCATTGTTGCCTTCATGAAGGCTCCATACCTCTCATAATCCATGTACTTACCCAGTAATGTCATGATTTCCCTCAGGGTGGAGCTCTCTGAGGGTTTCAATTTATATTTTTCCAATAACCTATTGAGTATGTCCACGTACATGTCATAAATAATCAAAGCCTCACCCCTCAGCCTCTCCCTAATGTTTTTCAATTCCATAACCATCAACTTAACACCTGGTATTGACACACTACGATGTGTGGTAACGCCTTCCCTCTCGCTGGGTGCCTTGGTAATTACCATGATTGGCGTGGCAGTAATTATGAAGATTATGATTGCAAGCTCCAGCGGATTTATTACAAACAACCTAATCATGGTCTCATAACCACTATATGGTGGGTTTGGCGCCACGTATATGGTTAATCCATAATAGTTCATCCAGAGGGTTATGGGCAGCTTAATACTCCCTCTAACCGCAGTGCCACTAAAGCTCTTCATTACCTCCTCACCATCGATCATCGCCGTTAAAACCCACTGACTGGTCACGGTTGTGTTTACGTGGATATTGACTGCGAAATTAAGTGGTAATCCAGCAATCACGTACTTACTCACCTCAATGGATATTGACGGTTTGAACGCCATTATTGATAAGTAGAGCATAGCATTAGCCGGTGCATATTGTCCCTTAGGCATAATGTGCATTACTAAGGTGTAGTTACCGGGGCTTAGGTTTGCCGTGCTTATTGATATGTTGAAGTAACCATCATTATTAGTTGTTGCGGTGTGGTTTATCCCATTAATCAACACCACCACCTCCCTACCACCTGGACCGTTAATCCAACCCGTTATGTTTAGTTGTTGTCCCCAAATGACCTGTGTTGGTATTGACACTAGGTATGTTGTGTTCACATAGAGGATGCCCATCACCAGAACGGTGGTTGATCCCTCATAGTAGGAACCGGGGGGTGGTGTATAACTTACCATTATTGGTAGCCTACCCACGTAGACCTGGGGTATTGTCACGTTCACACTAAAGTAGCCTTGTTTGTCAGTAACCGCTGACGCCAACTCATGTAACCCCTCGTACAGGTAGTAGATATTAATTAGGGCATTCCCAATGCCTGTTCCATTCCGCATTGTTAATCGACCACTTACTAACACGGTAGAACCGGGCGTGGTATAGTAACTGCTCACATTAACGATTAACCTAGTTGGTATTGGTTTGTATTTCATAGCTTCCTGTTGTGACAATATTATTACTCTTAATGATTCATTTTTGTAGTTGAGAATTTCATCATATAGTTCGGTCACTGTGCGATTTATGGTCATGTACAAGGTATTGTTTAAACTAGTTGGTGTTATCTGTACTAGCCTTGCTGTTATTGGCGTTAACACCGTTTCCCCACTATCTATGTAACCAAGCATTGTCAAGAGGTAGTTCAGCGATTCCAGGTTGTATTGTATTGTTGACAGTGTGTGCACGGCATCATTACTTATGCCCAATGCATCCTCAGCAAGCGTCCTGCTCTCATTCAATTTATAAGTATATAGATAATAGGTGCTCTCATTCACTAAATCACTCAGCTGTTGTAGTTGGTTCATTAATTGTTGGGTCTCACTATTCAATGAGTTGGTGATACCTAGGCTGGCGAGCGATGTTTGTGATATGTAATTAATGATGTAGTAGGCGTAACCGTAATCATGGGTAACCACCAGGTCTAGCGTCTCAATGTATATGTAAGGCACCTCTGTAATACTTAAGTGGGCACTTAGGGTGTGCAGGTTGTAGGTGCTTATTGAGGTCTCGTACTCCCTAGTTACTATTATTGTGGCTGTTAACAATGATGCGAGTGATATCATCAACATCGTAAGGCCTAACAGGGCTTTGTTAACCATCGATGTCTACCTCGTTGGCGGCTTAATGAGTAGTGGTAAGACCTTCAGGGCTATTATTACTAGTGATATGAATACGAGAATAGCCATTATCGCCGTGTTTATGCCCCTAACACGCCTATTAACATGCCCCAGGACTAGGTTTACCACAATGTATATTATTGCAAAGGACAGTATGTAATAATCAACATCGTCAACACCTGCGTAGTATAGGAATGCGAAAACAACATCCGTGATCACCAACTGCAGTAATGCCATGAGCTTAAGCGACATTCCCAACACCAGCACTCGCTAAATAAATAATATGTTTATTATCTCTTCTCTCCTCCCTGGTTATCACCACTGGTTTACCCAAGGTCTCCACCACTATACTCGCAACGGCGCTTGCTATGGGGGTTCCAATCACCCTCTCAACCAGTGTATTGCTGTAAATGTTGTCCAACCTTGGGTTTACTACCTCCACTCTAAACTCATTACTCACCTCCTCAACCGCCGCCTTCCTAATCACTGATAAGTAATTAGCTAGGCATGAGTTTATGCTGGACTCCACATTACCACCACCCAATACACCACCCTCCCTGCACAGCTCAACAACCTTAGAACCTGGTGTATACACTAAGATACCTATTCCTGACCCACCATACCTAACGCTGAATCTCAATGGTAGCCTCTCCCTACCAAGCTCCAGGTGTTGTGTTAGGGGTATTATTGCCATGGGCTTGTTATCCTCGGTGTAGCTTGACGGTAGGTAAACAGCACCCCTAACTATGCCCAGGTCCTCGAGTAGTAATACCATGTTGTCCCAACAATTATATACCTCACGGATCTGCCCATCGCCTGTGAATTCATTCCAGAGCAGTAATAGGCCTATGGGTATTAGGGATATGCCTAGTATGAGTATTGGTGATGAATAGAGTGCGAGTAGGCTTATCGATGTTATTAATACTCCCGTGACTATTAATACGATACTAACATAACTATTATAGTTAATAGTCATAATTAACACCACGCGGCAATACCCATCACATACCTAGCCTTCTTAATCATTGCGAGTGTAAGCATTATTGTTGTGAATAATGTCATGGTTATAGGCATTGAGATCACCGTATACCTGAAGGGCATATATGCGAGTAAGACGCCAATTATTGGTATAATAACGAGGCTCAAACCCAGGGATAACACAAACCTCTCTATGGGACTAACCTCATTACCCTTTGGGTATATGAATTCGACCACGGAGTAACCAAGTATGAACGTTATGAATGCGGTACCGACGAAGTACCTAATGTAGGTAACCACGGGATTACTGATGTAAATAAGTGCAAGGGCTACGTAGGTGATCGCAATGGAGATCCAAAACCAAAGGGCTTCGGAGCTAAGTAGGTAATTAATTATTGAGTCACCCCTCCCAAACCCACCCAAATTAATGAGCCCCCTCTTCCACAATACCCAAACCCTATACGCAATTAGGTAATCTGGCAACCCAAGCTTGCTCGATAACTTATTTGATAATTCACCAAGAGTAATGCATTGACCACCTTCAATAACCTTCAATAACTCACGATCTAATTCCTCAATTTTAACATTCCATTTACCTTCCATAACTTATTCCAGCCTATGGACTGATTAATTTTAAGTCTTTCTTACTGCACTATTATGTATTCACTTTGGAAATAATTGATGATCCCTATGCGATTATTAATTGAAATATTACGTATCTTCAAATAATTAATTCCAGATAATAACTAATATATATGATAAAAATATTAATTATAACCTGAAATTCTAACAAATTATTCAACATATGATGAATTTTCCTAATTCACTTTGAATAGTAAAAATTAAAAAGGGAATACTTTTTGATACTGTTAACAATGCCTTATGAGTGTTGATGTGGCTTTACAGAGAGCTCCGGATGCTGAGGTTTTCAGCCAGGTTATGGTGGTTATACCAACGCTTAACGAGGTCGAGGCCATTGGTAAAGTCATTGAGGAGGTCCTTGAGGTTGGTGTGCCCAAGGACTCCATACTTGTTGTTGATGGTGGTAGTACTGATGGTACAGTGGAGGTAGCGAAAAAGTACGATGTTAGGGTTGTTAGGCAGGTTGGTAGGGGTAAGGCTGATGCCATAAAGACTGCCCTTAGGAATGTTAATGGTAGGTTTAGGTACATGCTAGTTATGGATGGTGACTATACGTACCCGGCAAAGTATATACCAGCACTCATCGAGATTGCCGAGGAATCTGGTAGTGATGAGGTTATTGGTATTAGGCTTGCTGGTGATGGTAGTCAAGGCCTACTGTATAGATTTGGCAATTGGTTGCTAACCAAGGCCTTTAATTTGATATTTGGTACGAACCTGCACGATGTGTTGAGTGGTATGTACCTTATTAGGGTCGATAGCCTTAGGGATGCCATGATGGAGATGGGTGGTTTTAGTGTTGAGGCTGAGATCGTAGCCCACATGGTTAGTACCGGTAAGTCAGTTACGGAAATACCCATTGAGTATAGGAGGAGGTTGGGGAGGAAGAAGTTGGGTGTTAGGCATGGCTTCTCGATCCTGTGGGATATGGTGAGACTGGCAATGAGGTATAACCCAATATTCCTACTATTCCTAATGGGTGCCCTATTGATAATACCCGGGCTTGTTCTGGGGGCGTACGTTGGTTACTGGTACATATTCTACGGCATTAAGTACTACTTCAAGGGATTAATCGCCATAATGACCTTCCTAATAGGGCTCCAATTCCTGGGGATGACAGTACTATCGCTCTACATGAAAAGGATGGAATACAGACTGAGAAGGGCAATAGAGTCATTGCATAAGTGAGTGGTGTAATATGGTGCAGCCATTAACTAAGTCTCCCTTCTACGGGAGAATCCTCGAATTAACTAGGTCATTCTTAAACACGAATTTAAAAACCTGGAGGGCCCTGACAAACCCCTCCCCATTAATTGCGCTGAGACGTAGGGCGATTAGGGTTGGTGTTTGGTGGAGGATGCTGCCTTTAAGGAGGGCTTTGATTGATGCAACCATAGTTTTTCTCAGGAGGGGAGGGGTTGTTAGGGCCCAGGTTCTACTAAGTATGGTTAGGGATGTGGTTATCGAGATCCTGACCCACGTACTCAGCAGGAACGTGGTATTCACGGCATACCTAATCGGGCTAGAACTGCTGGGTAGATTTGGGAGGTATCTCGATGTTGTGAGGAGTGCGAAGTACGTAGTATACATGGGTATTCAGTGGTTGAACACACCACCAGTCTTTAGGTGGAATGAGGGCTAGGATACTCGTGATCAGCAAGTTCGCATGGCCCGAGGGAGGCGGTGCCGAGTTAGCCACCTGGCTATACCTAATGGAGCTTAGTAAGTACTTCGATGTAACACTCGTCACTGGTACGGCAAGGCCCAGCGGCGACTTATTAGGTAGGGTTCGTCACGTATTCCTACCAGGGCTTGCCAGGGGTAATTTTAAGGTTAATGATTGGTTAACCCTATACAGGAATAGGGACTTCCTGGGTAGGCTCGTTAGAAAGCATGACCTGGTCTATATACCGTCAAGGAACGTTTACCCAATGGCGTTGATCGCCAAATCTGTGGACGCAAATAAGCCTGTGATCATTCACGTACACGATTACCAACCAATAACCTACACAGCAGCCAAGTTCCCGGGGATTGGGAGTGGGTTTAGGACTGATATTACCTACGAGAGGTTAGAGCATGGTTTACTCAAGGCATTACTTGTCGGTTACTTATCAGGTACTAACTTGGTGAATAGGGAGGCCGTTAGGCACTCCGATCTCGTGGTGTTCGTATCCAGGAGGCAGGCTGAGTATGTAATGAACGTAATGCCAGACCTGAAGGGCAGGGGTGTTGTTATTTATAATCCACCGCCACCGGTAGGGAATGGTGGTAAGAAATTCAGTGAGGAGCCTACGGGTATGTTCATGGGCGGTTTATCGAAGGTTAAGGGCTTCCTCTCCGTAATTGGCGCACTAAGAAGGTTGGCACTCAGTGGCGTTAGGGTTAGGGTCCTTGTGAGTAATTATGTTGATTTAGGTAAGGTGTTGAATTACCTCAATGGCCTTATCCAATTCATTGGTAGGGTGGGTCACGATGAATTATTAAGTAGGCTAAGGACCACCTGGTTCACACTACACCCATCAATCTACGAGGAACCACTACCGTACTCACTCATTGAGGCCCTATTAACGAATAATGCGGTTATTGCATCCAGGGTTGGTGGTATTCCTGAAATACTCACGGGAACGCCAATGGAGAGATTCCTCGTCAATCCATGGGATATTGATGGGGTTGTTGATAGGATAAACAAGGCCATGGACCTAGGGCCCGGTGGTATCTATGAGGTCTCCAGGAAATCTGCAATAGAGGTTGAAAGAAGGCTAACAACCAGTAGTTCCACCCTCATTAGGATAGTGGGTGACATGGTGAACATGCATGGATAAGGCCAAGGTCGCCATCATAGGCTTTGGAAAGATGGGTGTTCTACACGGTGCATTGGTTAACGCCACAGGGCTTGGTGAGGTCGTGGCAATAGTGGATAAGGATAGGAGATTACTCAAGGCGCTCAATGAGTTGTTCAGGAACAAGGTTAGGGTGACGGACAACATCGAGGAATTACGTGATATTGGCGTTGACGTGGTCTTCATAACGACACCAATACCCTCACATTATAGCATAGCGATGGAGGTGCTTAAGCTAAATGCTAAGGGATTGTTCATTGAGAAGACCCTGACGGACTCCACGGACAAGTCGAATAAGCTACTCAATACCATTGGAAACGGCGTCATTGGTGTTGTTGGTTTCCAAAAGAGGTTCATACCAACCTTCAGGAAACTTAAGGACTTAATACAGAACGTAAGCCTCAACGAGATAAGGAGCATAAGGGCTTATGCCTACTCCGAGGACTTCCTAGGCGTTAGGGGTGCACCTGGATTGTTAGGACCTAGGGGTGGTGTACTCAGGGACCTTGGTAGCCATGCCGTGGACCTACTACTATGGCTACTCAATGCTAAGGATGCGAGTATCATTAACATGGGTATTGTGAGGACTGAGGATGCACCCTGCGGTGAGGTTCAGATCAACGCGCTAATAAATGGTGTGGATGCTACGATAAGTACGTCATGGTGCAAGGAGGGCTTTAGAGTACCTGAGGTTGGTATAAGCGTTATAACCGATAGGGAGGAGGTGTTTGTTAACGATTACGAAATCGTGATTAGGAGAGACAACACCGTGGAGAAGACATACGAAGCCCAGCTTGAGGAGCCCGTGAGGTACCTACTGGGTGCGCCTGAGTATTACAGGGAGGATGAGGCGTTTCTAAGGAGTGTCGTTGCAGGTAATACTGCTTTGGATTGTGCTTCGTTTAGGGATGGGGTCTTGGTTGATTGGTTCATAGACGAGGCATTGAGGGTCTACAATGCACATACTAGTGGGAGATAATCCATTCCACGGGATTAAGCACCTGGCACAATCGGAGGCTAGGTTTAGGGGTGGCATTAGAGACGTTAGTTACGCGGTAAAGCTCGTACTCATGTCAAGAGACGCCGGGGCTAATGGATTTATGCTTTCCGTAAGTGATACGACACTGGCGATACTCAGGGGTATAAGGGATGGTGTAACTAACGACTTCACCATCGCCGCGATAATACCGTACGCCTATGAGTACGTTAGGAAGTCCACGGTGGTTGGTGTAATAGGCTTGGTTAAGGAGTTTGTAAACAATGTAACGAGGACACTCAATATTAGGGCTATGTACCACGCATTAAGGGCTGGTATGAACCTTGACCTTGTTGATGGGTTGAAGGCGTTAGTGGATTATGAGCTTAATAGGGTTAAGGATTCCTACGGTTCGAAACCCTGGACGTTAATGCTTCATGAGTTGATTGTAGATACGCTCATACCCTATGGCTTGGTTGACGTTATTGCCGAGGTCCTCGAGTACATTAGGGGTAGGGGTATTGTGCCCGGTGTTGAGACTAGGAATCTACCCACGGTGTATGACGCATTGAGGAATTACTCAATCATTGATTACGTGGTTTTCGCCGCACCATTCAATGCCGTTGGTTTTCAAATGTCGCCAAGTAGGGAGTTGTATGAGGAGTTCGTTAGGAGGAATCCAGGTAAGTTGATAGGCTTTAGTGTTTTGGCGAGTGGTTTATTGAGTCCTAGGGATGCCCTTGAGTACGTTGCCAGGTTTAGGGATTACCTATTGGGTATCTCCATTGGTGTCTCCAGGGAGGGGCAGGTATCCGTCTTTAAACTGGCTAGGGAGTTGCTTGGTTGATGAGGGTTTTGATGGTTGGTAGGGAGTACCCGCCGTACATTGTTGGGGGTGTTGCAACTCACACGTATCACCTAACACAGGCCCTAAGAAGGTTTGGTGTGAAGGTTGACGTGGTATCCTTCGGTAATCCGGCTAGGTCTTATGACGGTGTTACTTTCATAGAGCCCAGGAGTGCCATAATCAAGAAGACAGGAATTGAATTTGGCGAGTCCCTAGCCATCATTTACGACATTGCCAGGCTCACAAAATTCATTAGCAATGCCCTGAGGAGGGGTGATTATGATGTTGTCCATGTGCAGGAGCCGTATGTGGGTGGTTTGGTTAGGTTTGATAATAAGGTGACGACAATACACGATACGAGCTATGGTGAGGTGAGGTCAATATTCACCCATGAGGTGAATAGAGATTGGAAGAGGCTGGGGTTTTACCTGGGTATTGGTTACTTCATGGAGTACTCATCAATGGCTACGAGCAAGGTTGTGATAGTCCCATCACCCCAGGTAAGGGATGAGCTGATCAGCAAGTACAAGTTCAGCCCTGATAGGGTTCGTGTAGTTATGAATGGTGTGGATCCGAACAATAGGTACCTGAGTATTGATAAGGTTGAGGCTAAGGAGAGGCTCGGCATAAGCAAGCCGCTGATATTCGCCTCATCACAGCATGTCGCCAGGAAGAGGCTCGATGTATTTCTATACGCAATGAAGGTTCTCGATATATGGGGAGTTCTCGATGATGTGGAGGTTAGGGTGGGTGGTGATGGACCGCTTAGGCCGATGCTTGAGGGCTTGGCTGAGAGGTTGGGTATTCGGGGTAAGGTTAGGTTCATGGGTTGGTTGAGTAGGGATTCCCTGGAGCTCCACTATAGGGCGGCTGACGTATTCGTAATAACCTCCGACTATGAGGCAGGACCCATAACAATGCTGGAGGCCATGGTTGCTGAAACACCCGTGGTTTCGACGAGGATTAGGGGCTTCCCCGAATTGGCTAGGGATGGTGTTGATGCACTGCTCGTCGAGCCTGGCGATTATGTGAGTGTTGCTAAGGCCATTAGGGAGGTGCTGGTTAACGAGGACTTGGCTAGGTACTTGGCTAGGAACGGTAGGGATTTCGCGATGAGGTTCACGTGGGATAGAGTTGCCGAGAGCGTTATTGGCATTTATAGGGAGGTCGTTGGTGGTTAACATGAGGATACTCCTTATTGGTCATGCCTACCCACCGTACATGGGTGGTTTATCCAACGTAATGTATAACGTATCCCTTAGACTGGCCGCAATGGGCCATGAGGTGGTGGTGCTAAGCCTCAGGTATGGTGGTGAGGCGCCAAACATCGAGTTGCCGCGGTTGAGGGTTATTAGGGTACCTGGCATTGCGCCTAGGGAGTCCTACTTCGCACCAACGCCTCAATTTATTAGGAAGTTCGTGGAGTTGGTGAGGGAGTTTAGGCCCGATGTTATTCACATGCATAATGTTGGTTCGTTAATAATACCGACAGCGATAATGCTGAGCATGGGCCTCAACGTACTTGATGATGTGGTCCTAACACCGCATCACCATGAGGAGGGTAGTAGGGTTGACACGAGGGTCATGTGGACGATATATAAGCCAGTGCTCAGGAGGTTGCTGGGTAGATTGCGTAGGGTGCACACGGTGTCAAACTTCGAGAAGGCCCTTGTGATTAGGGATTTTGGTGTGGACTCCGTGGTAATACCAAACGGTGTTTCTGAGGATGTTCGTGAGTTCAGTAGGGTTGAGCTTGAGGAACCAATCGTGACGTATGCGGGTAGGGTTGAGGATTACAAAAGGGTCGACCTGGCGGTCAGGGTTATTGCAAGGGCCCAGGGGATTCTTGGTGTTAAGATTAGGTTTAGGGTTATTGGTGATGGACCAGCCATGGATAAGGTTAGGGAGGTCGCCAAGACTCACGGTATTGAGTTAATACACACGGGCTTCCTACCAAGGAGGGATTACCTCAGGGAGTTGAGCAGGTCCAGCGCCTTCATTAACCTATCTAGGTATGAGGCGTTTAGCATAGTTACGGCGGAGGCCCTAGCCCTGGGGCTCCCTGCGGTGGTTGCTAGGCCGTGGGGTTTAACCTTCAGTTCCTTCGGTGCCTACGTTGTTGATCCAAGCGATGTAGATGGCGCAGCTGAGGTATTAGCTAAGGTGATAAGTGAGCCCAGCAAGGTTAGGGCTGGGGTTCCCACGTGGGGTGAGGTTGTTAGGGATTACGTGGAAAAACTATACGCCGCAAGTAGTGGTCTGTGAGTAGTGCTAAAAGGAGTTAGATAAGGTGATGCGTGAATGACGTACATAGGGGTTAGGATAGTGGAATTCGCTGACAAGATCCTAACGAAGCTCGGCATGACTAGCTTTGGGAAGGCCCTGGTATACATGGCGGTGCTGCTGGCCATAATATTCGGGATATTGATGGTGATCACAATAATAAGCCTTAAGAGGAAGGTGGCCGTGAATGGTGGAGGTAATGAAGGTAATGCCAGGTATACCAGGGTGCTCGGGTTGTTGATACTGGCTGTATCAACGATCATACCAATATCCGCAGCCCTACCCGTGAATGCCATATATAGGTTCTTCGGATACTTCGTATTAGATGCTGTGGATGCCGCATTGATGGTCCTGTACATAGCTGGTAACGGGCGGAGGAGGGCCTACCTGCTCTATGGCATAACAGTAATACTACTTACAGCCGTAACATCAGTATTCATAAAGAACCACTTCTTTGGCTCTGGATACCCATACAACTTCATGTACGAGCCACTGTATACCCAGGGAACCCTGACCCAGTACCAGGTGGGTTCCATCACCGGTGGATTTTACTACTTCATACCGACTGATTCGATAAATCTCGTAACCATAGGCATATACACAGGACTTACAGACCCCATGGAGATACTCTACGACTCACTCTTCGCGCTAGTGACTGTTCTAGCCCTAGTGCTATTCCTTGATAGGCTAGGGGTAAAGGGCTCAGTACTTAGCGCGTTCCTAATCTTCGTACCACCACTATCATTCCTAGTAGCTAGGGTCGGTGCATTACCATACACATCCCTAGCCTTCCTATCCCTGGTATTGATGATCATGGGCGCACCAATCATGGGTACCGGCATGATATACGTACTCTCATCCCTAGACTCAATATTCGCACACCCCGTAGGCCCCATAACAATAACAGCAACACTACTAATAACGTACCTAGCACTACCCCTACTTAAGGCACAGGGCAGAGAATTCGTCAGGGCAAGGTCGATCATTGGTAAGGCATTGGCTGCGATCATGATTATGGAGTTCACCTACTGGGTTGGTGTAGACATCGCCATATTCCTAATAATGGAGAAGGTACATAGGACAATGGACAGCCTCTTGAGGGTTACGAGTACAGTAATAAGTGGGAATGTATCCACGCTATACAATTTATCACCAGTCGTTGCCCCAGGTTACTCGAGCCCAGAGGTTAGGGTTTACGCCTACATATGGGCATTACCGGTCGCATTATCGCTCGTGCTGGTTCTAATACTCGTGCTCTACGGTATCAATAGGATGAATAGGCTAAACACCATGAGTGGTGTAGGCTTAATCATGGGCTTCTCGGCAGCCCTATCATCAATACTCGCAACAGCACTCGGTTATGCAGATTACGCGGCTGGAGAGGCTACGGGAGTATACCTGCTACCTGTAGCCTACTTCTTAGCCCTGATAGGCAGCGCCGTGGCAACAGGCATACTACTCAGGGGTAAGTCCAGGGTCGTACTCACGGCATTCCTACTATTATTCATGGCATTCGTATTACTAGGCATTTACTCACCCGATTGGGCTCCCATCGAGAACTCATCTATATTCCATGTAGTCGCTATGGTACACCCATACTACGTATCCCTTGAGTCCAAGCAATTAAGCCCCATACTACCTCACGTGAAATTCTACGCCGAGGATGGGCTACCCTTTGGAAGCCAGGGCAAATTACCCACCGCAGCAATACTCAGTGACTTCTCAAAATGCAGGTTAAGCACATTGATAGGTGTTTATATAAACCAGGTACCAAAGTGCATCCTCGAGAGGGGTAATACAGCTTTAGCGACGACACAGGGCTACGCAATAGTAACACCGCTAGATGGCTAAGATGGTTAATGAGCCATATTTAACGATCTGCGGAACTACGTACCAAGCAGCAAAGACCCTGGACATAAGTCTATCATCAGTAATAAATGCACTCAATAAGTTAGGGTTATCTTACGAGGTCGTGATTGTCGATAACTTCTCAACTGATGGGACATACGAGAAGTTACTCCAGTGGTCCCAAAAGGTGCCACTTAGGGTCTATAGGTACAGGTGTAGTCGTGGGCTCGGCAGGGCATTGTGCGTTAGGCTTGCCCGTGGAAAATATATATTCATGATAGACCTGGACAGGGTATATGATCCCGAAGTTCTCACTCGAATTATCGAACTTCATAGAGCTATAAGTAATCTATATGGTCTTAATTGTGTGGGAATATGCACTAAGGATTCGATACTTAGGGTTAATTATAGGGATTTGAATAGGGCTGAGGATGTCGATCAATACGTAAGGCTCGTGATGAGTGGCATAAGACCTTTACCGATAGTAACGGAAAAACCACTATATACAGAGTTGAGAATACGCAATACCGGTAATTCAAAAAGCTCTTTATGGAACTCCCTACTTGGCAATCTCCTGCTGACGTTAGTGTCCGAGTCCAGGTATATTCATGGGCTTAACGAGTACTTAAGGAGGTATTTAAGGAATGGTCTGGACTCCTTAACTGGCGGTGCATATACATTCATGAAGTTCGCCAGGGAGGATTACTTCATATGGCATAGTAATTATAGGTTACGTATCAGGGTACCCATGGTCCTTGCTAGGGCATTGGTGGTGGCACTGCTTCTACTGCTTAATCGCCTACGTGGTGTGGAGAGGTACGAGGCTTCAAGGCACCTAAGTAATCACCTATACTCATACCTTCACGCAAGCTTGATGAGTTTATTGTCAAGGAAGCTATTTAATAGCTTATATGGGTATGATGGAGGCGATTACGAGGTTGCAAAGAGGGAATTAATTAATGACCCAGTGTTTAGGTATGCCTGGACAATGTATTCACTAGGTAAATGAGGGCTAGGTTCATAGTGATTGATGGACCAATAGCCGGCGGGAAGAGCACTGTTAAGTACATAGTTAGAAAGTTCATTGGTGGAAAGGCGCTAACCATAACGCAATCACCATATGCACTAATCACATATGCTGTAGCAATGGTCATAACAAGGCTTGTTGGGAATAATGGAGGTACTTATCCAATTACTTACCTAGAGGTGAGGAATCCAAACTTACTTGGAAAATTGATTAAACTATTCGTGGTAATTGACGCACTACAGTCAGTGATAATAGCTGTTATATCGAAAATATTGATTAGGTTAGGGGTGAGTGTGGTGGTTGAGGATTACGTACCAGCAATAATGCATGACCACATACTCTACAACACACTATACTCCAACCACAGGTTAAGTAAGGACCCAATAATACGGACCCTACATGAAATGACCATAGCTTCAATGAACAACCTAAACCCACTAATTATCCATGTAGACGCGGATGTAAAGACTAGGTTTATCAGGAGCATCAAACGTGGCTTCAGAATTGTAAGCCCAGAAATACTCCATGACACCGCCAGGAGGAGGCTTTTGATTAAGGTAGCGAGAATGCTAATTAATGATGACCAGGTCCTTATCGTGGATAATAATGGCCCAATAACGAATACTAAGAGGCAGGTAATCGAGATACTACATAAGGTCTATAATGAGTGATTGCCTAGTAACCATAATAACTGTGGCGTTAAATGAGGAGAGGAGATTACCACTAATGCTCAAGTCAATAGACTCAGAGCTAACTCACGGTAATCACAGTATCGAAGTAATACTCGTTGATAACGGATCAACTGATAGAACCTACGAAATAATGATAAATTACGCGAAGACGCGCAATAACGTTAAAATAATGAAAATACCCGGACCACTTGGTTATGCACGTAATGAAGCTTTAAAAACGCAAAATGCGAGTTCGTATTATTTTTAGATGCAGATATGTATTTACCAAGAGGCTGGCTAAGCAGGATAACTGGATTAATCAGAGAATACCCTGAATGTGACGCATTCGTTGCCAGGTTATTGCCGTTATTTAGGTTTAGGGGTTCATTAAATGATTACTGTATGGCCTACTTCCTCGGTGATACTGCTGGTGATGGTTATTGGAGGGAGCCAACATTCCACAGCGGTGGTTTGCTCATTAAAAGGGATTTAGCCGTTAAGATTGGCTTTAAGCCGTTACCCAGCGCTGAGGATGGCGAATTCTCATTTAGGTTCCTAAGGATTGGTTATAGGGCGTGTTATTTTCCCACGATCTATTACGTACTCGATGAGCAGTACTACGATGTCAATACAATGATTAGCTACTTCAGGAAGCTTGGTGTCTCAACGGTGATACTGATGAGGTATGCGCCATCAATAAGCACAGCTAAGGCGTTAATAAGGGCAATCCTTGAACCATTAACACCACACTACCTAGTAACTAGGTATAATAAGGCTAGTAGGTATGTCAGAATATCGAGAATAACCTGGCTACTCTATGGGTTACTGAGACTATACGCAATGATATACCCAATACTCATTCATGGATTGCTGGGAATAAAGGTTAAGGGTAAGATCACTAGGACCAAGTTGTAGATGGCAAGGAATCTAATAATAATAACACAACCAATATCCGTAGTTGCTGGGGGATGGTTAAGGTCATATAAGGTATTGCCATACTTAGTAAAAGAATTAAGGCCATATTTTGACAATATAAGCCTATACATACCCTTCAACGGCATTAAATATGCAATCACTCAATTAGTAATTTCCAGTTATGACTATTATGACTATGAAGATATTAGGAGGAAAATACTAAATAATATAAGGACAGTTACGTTAGAGACGGGAATACGCATTCCAACAGATGAAATAGAGGATAAAGTTCAATACGCATATGATACTGTGATTCACGAATTAAAAACAAATGATTATATCCGTAAGATAATGGAATTTGGACCATTATTTATACGTAATATCACTAAACCTGAAAGATTTTTCGCAAATAAATTCCTTAAAAACATAGATCATGCTGTAAACGATATTTATATCTATACTATGCATGAGGACTTACATTCACTATTCTTAATGGATTACATTAGTGACGATCTTACGAAGCGCGGCAATAAAGTATTGGCAGCTCAATTGCTTCAATTACCTGTACCTCTTTATCTATCCTCATTCAATGCACGCATTAGCATTTACCTATCTAATACAGCAATAGTGAATTATGCAAGAACTACCTATGAACATCTCCTTAGGAGGAAAGTATTGAGGTTAATCCTGGGTGTATCTCCAGCGGTGTTTTATGGTGAGGGCTTCATCGATATGGTGAGAAGATACTCCACAAGAATCATGGTTCTTAAACCAGCAAATGCCGTGGATAGGGAAGCACTTACGTATAGAAGGATCAGAAATAAGGACTTGATTGCTACGTTTTACGCCAGGTTAACGCCGAATAAGGGTATTTACGAATTATTGATGGCGTGGAAGATCGTGGAAGAGCACGTGCCCAATGCTAAGTTGAGAATAATGGGTGCATTTCCGTCAAATGATATAAAGTATAAATTCCTTAATTTAATTAAAGAGTTAAAATTAAGAAATGTTGAATATCTAGGTTTTATTGATGATCGTAACAAGCTTTACGAATTAGTTTCTGAATCTAAGGTTCTTATCTATCCATCGCATGAGGATACATTTTCACTTGTTGTTCTTGAGGCGTTAACGTTAGGTGTTACTGTAGTTGCCTATGGTATACCAGCTATAAAAACAATCTATGGAGGTTTACCTAATCTGTTCATAGTGCCTGAGGGTGACCATGAGGCTTTAGCTAGGAAGACAATTGAGGTGTTAAGGATGGCTGATGATGAGTACGAGAGAATTCATGAGAATGAGATCGTGAGGAGATTTCTTGAGTTGTACACTTATTGGGAGAATGTAGCTAAGGCAGAGGCAACCGCACTTAGGGAATACTTGGTCAGTGTTCATGAATGAGCATGCTGTCAAGTTTAAGATAAATACTGTTATGCCAATTTATATGCATTTAAACGAGATGCATTAGAAAATGTTGGAAGTGAGTAGGTTAAGCATTATACGTGGAGAAATGCGGCGCAGAGTGAGAATAATGCTTTAAAGACTATTGAGTGGTAGTTAAGTAATGCTTAGATTAAGTAAGCTATTACCTGCTTTAGACAAAATCAAGCTCTTGGACCTACTTGTCAAGCTTAAAGTAAAAAACTCCATATTGCTCGTCATTATGTATCACGAGATAGGAAGAGATGTATATTACGATAAAGGTATACCTAGACAATTATTTGATGATGAAATAAAGTACTTAATTAAGCTTCGTTTCAAAATACTACCTCTTTGTGAGGCATTAGAAGTTATTGAGGAGAGGCCTGATAAGTCTCATAGAATAGCAGTGTTAACCTTTGACGATGCATATAGAGGTATTTACGAGAACGCATTACCAATAATGTTAAAGTATGGCATAAGGGGTAGTATATACCCTGTGGCAGGATTCGTAAAGAATCGTGTAACCATGTGGGCTTCACAAATAGGGTTCATAATCAGGAACATTAAGGTTCCAACTACAATAAAGCTGGATATATTCAATAAAATGTTTACTATAAATAGTGAAAATGATAAAATTACTATGTTAGAGTATCTGGTTGATATATTGCCTAAGTTAGATGTTAATGAGATGAGCACATTAATAAACGAATTAGTAGAGAACACCAATGGGTCGATTAATCACACATTACAAGGGTTATATGATGGGGTAATGATGAATGAAGAGCAACTTAGGGAATTAGTTGAACTTGGTTTTGAGATTGGTGGACATGGTTATTGGCACGTAGGATTAACTAGTATTTCACATGAAAGGCTTTATCAAGAGGTGGAGGGTTCGCTGGCTTTTGTTAACGAGTTTATGGGTAAATCTGCATGTGAATTCAGGACGTTTTCGTATCCCTACGGTTTATACAATAATGAAGTTATAAATGTATTAAAAGAGGTAGGATTTCACGCTGTGGTCACAACGAAGCTTACAATAAACAGGATAACTACTGGTTTTAATTTATATGAAATTGGCAGGGTGCTTCCTTATAGGTTCAACCTCCCAACATTGGCTTCATTTAAGGCTCAATTAGCCATAATTAAGTAAATGAAAGTAGTAATGTAGAATATATTTTTCAAGATGCCAAAATAGAAAAATAATGCAATGGAGACTTTAAGGGTTTTAGTTACTGGTGGTGTGGGTTTTATTGGTAGTCATTTAATTAGAGTTCTTGTTAGAGCCGGGCACCAGGTGAGGGTTCTTGATAACCTATCCACGGGCTCTGTCGAAAACCTAGCCTATGTATTGGATGCCATAGAGTTTGTTAGGGGTGATGTTAGGGATTACGGGGCTGTTGAATATGCCGTTAGGGGTGTTGATGCCGTGGTTCACCTGGCGGCTCTCATAGATGTTGCTGAGTCCGTGGAGAAGCCTGACCTATACTTTGACGTCAATGTTAGGGGCACGTATAACGTGGCTAAGGCATCGAGGAACATAAACACGTTTGTGTTTGCATCATCGAGTGCTGTCTATGGTGAGCCCATTAAGGTGCCAATACCCGAGGACCGTATTGATTGTTCAAGAGCTATGGTGGCCTAAGGGGTGCGAGTTCGTGAGTAACGTGAGAGGACGTATAGTAATTATGCTAGGCACGAGGAGCTTAGGCAGTGGTACCTCAAGTATGCGCCCAGGGTTTGTTGTTTGGGTTGAGTGTTTGTTTTAGGGTTTATGGTTATGTAAAGCTTAAAGGAAGTTATTGCTTAATACCTGTGTGATTGAGTATGCCGTTGCGTATTAATGCGGCGTTAGCAAAGGCTAGGAGAGCTTTGTATAGTCGTTACCTATTCGATAATTGGCTCTCGCTATTGATTAGGTACGCCTTAACTAGGCTTGGTCTCAATGTTAGGCTCGTGGCTAGGGTTGGTGATTGTACATTTGAGTTAAGTCGTGAAGTCTTTGAGAGGGTTGTCAGTAGGTTTTCGCGTGCTTCCATAAAATCCATTGGGTGTGTTAATGGTAGGTTATTAGTGAATGGTGTTGAGGTCAACAGAATTGACGATGTAATTCGCGATACGAAGACTTGGGCTAAAGTTCTCGGTTGGGTTTATGATACGGTTAATGGCTTTTGGTTTAAGGGCAATGCGAAGTTTAGGCATATGTATTGGTTTATTATTGCGATTTTTGATTATGGTGAATATGAGCCATTAGATGTTAATGGTAGGGTTGTTGTTGATGTTGGTGCCTTCGTTGGCGACTCAGCCATTTACTTCGCCCTGAAGGGTGCAAAAAGGATTATTGCCGTTGAGCCTTACCCTGGCGCCTACACTGAAATGCTCGACAACATTAAACTAAATAACATGGAGAGCGTGATTATCCCAATCAACGCCGGCCTGGCCAGTAGGCCTGGTAAGATATGTATTGAGAATGTCAATACCAGTAATACCTTCGCCATATACCACAGACCTGGTGATTGCCCCAACACCGTCCCAGCGGTAACGCTTGGCGAGTTAATAAGCAGGTTCGGCATTAATACTAATGAAGCTGTGCTTAAGATGGATTGTCAGGGTTGCGAGTTTGATGTGATCCTTAATGATTATGACCACGTTAGGTTATTCAGGGAGTTGATCTTCGAGTACCATCCAAGGTTTGTCAATAAGTCATTGGACGATTTGCTGAATGTGCTGGGCAGGGACTACAAATGCGAGATAAAGGGCGATAACAATCAAGGGATCATGCACTGCGTTAGGAAATGAGCTGATGAGTTTATCATGTTTCTGGTTGTATTAGTGTTTCGTGATTTATCTTACCTAGTTTCTTGATTCGTGGTAGGTTCGGGTAGCGTATTTGTGTGTTTACGTGCATATACGATGCTCTCTAGGTCGAGTATACTAATCTCCTCAATAATTGGGAAGGCTCTAAATCATTCTTCATTGCCTTGAGAATGATTAATTATTCCTCACGCTCTCATCTATTAACTAGGCTGAGGAGCCGGTAACCAACCAAGCATCTCGCAACGCATAATTGCCTCATGTACGTAAGTTTTGTCCTTATTACTTTGTCCTTATTACATTGATTTTAATCATTAAGGTATAGTTTAACTTAGCAGAAGAACCTGGTAGAAACACTAACAGACGCAATAAAAAGCTACGACTTTGACGATCTTAAAAATCATGTACATATAAGGTACCTAATACAAAAGCAATAACGTTGCGAAATAAATCTTTAAATAATGATTTGTGCGTGATCACATAATGGCCAGGGTTGTTGTGTTATGGCTTAATTACAATAGTTCAAAGATGTGGGATGTTGTTAAGGAGTCCTTACGCTCGGTTCTTAATCTTGAGCGTGGTAATTTCAATTTAACAATACTTATTGTTGATGGCGGTTCCACTGATGGTTCACTGGATTTAATAAGGAAGTACATCAATGAGGTTGAGACTAAGAATGAGGTTTCTATTCTTAGTTTACCTGAGAATAAGGGTTATGCTGGTAATATGAATGGTGGCTATGAGTATGCGGTTAATAATCTTGGTGCTGATTACGTGGTTTTTCTTAATAATGATTTCATTGTGAGGAGCGATAGTTTGAGGAGGTTGTTTGAGTGGTTAATAAAGGAGGGCTATGTTGGGGTTCAGGGTTTAGAATTAAGACCAAATGGCCTTATAGATAACTCAGGCCTATTTCTCGATGAATTCGGTCAAGTACAAAGCGCATGCCGTGGTTATAAGATAGATGATTGTGACTTAAATAAGCCTTACTTTATAACTTATCCAATAGGTTCATACATGCTTTATTCCGTTGATTTCATTAATGAACTACCTAATAAGCAACCCTTCATAACCGAAACTTTTGCGGGATTTGATGATAATTACCTAGGTCTTATGGCGTGGCAAAAGTTCCAGAAAGTAGCCTTTGTGCCTGTCATTGAGGGCACTCATTATGGTACTCTAACCTTCAAGTCCGTGTTTGGTAAAAGAGCTAAGAATGTAACCTCATATTGGGGTATAAAAAATAGGACGGCTCTATGGGAAAATATGAAATGTAGACACTATACCTTATTTAGGTTATACAAGTCTAGGCTTTACCTAATGGCAAGGCTTAGATTACTTAATGATGATTTAAGGAGAGGCATTTTTGACGGATTTAAACTGGCTGAGATTGTGAGGGAAAAAGTGGGAATTATTGATTTAGAGAAAGCCGTTCATGTGGAGTTCTCGAGAAGTTACTACTTAACTAGAGCATTAATACCTGGCATTAGTTCAACGGTAAAACACGATATGCACATCAAGTATTTAAGTAAATACATCAAGCACCCTAATTGGTTATTAGGATAATGGCATGAAGTTGTTAATCATCAAAGTTAAGCCAATTGAAGTTAGCAAAAGATTATTAATATTGGGTCACAGTGTGTAATTACCGTGAAGTTGATAACATATTTGCCAGTTTCACGGCTTAATGAGATCGAGGAATACCAAGTCAAGAATATTAAATTGCTTAGGCCGGAGAGTTTCATAATTTTTGTGGATCATTTAAAGGATACTAGTCATGTTAGTGCGATAATTCACGATATAGTTAAGGACTCAGTTGAGGTGCAAGTATACGCAGTGAATGTTGGAAATAAGAGCGAGACCTTACTTATGTCGTTAGAAGTGGCAAAGCCTGAGGATGTCATTGTGGATAGCGATGTGGTATTGAGTGAGGACTTCGTGAATTATTACAAGAGGGTTCTGAATATGCAATATAAATTAGCCGGTGTGGCTGATGCTAAATCTAAACCTACTATGCGCGATTTTTCATGCAATGATTTCATATGCACAAAAATTGTGCTTAATAAGAGAGGACATAGCCCTGTGTTTTTTGGTCCTAAGCAAGCCATTATTGTGAACCATGAGGTAGATAAGAGAGCAATAAGTGCATTATTTAGCGCAATCCATAATATACCTAAACAGATTAGGGATTGTATTGCTGACGAGACAATCCTAGGGTTGTATGCATTGATGATCGGACAACAAGTGACACCATGGCTCCCAGTAGCATATAATGCGCTTGCTAGTGGCGGTGGTGATGCATGTAACAGGCACATTAGGGCCTATGCCCATTACCTGCTCTTTAAGGCCATACACATTAATGGCTTGCCGAAATTTATAAAAACACGCTATATATCAGTTAATTCACTGGTGAAATTATGGTGAAGGCGTTAGTTACGCATCACTACTGGGACAGACCAGGTGGTGCTGAGGTAGTTGCTGCGGCATTCGCCAGGGCGTTTAAGGACCTGGGTTTTCAAACTGAGATAGCGGCAATAACTAGGTTCTGCGTGCCGTGTTATAAGGATTGGTTTGACATAGATATTACTGACATACCAGTACACAGTATGCCACTTAAATTAAGTGCATTTGGTATTTATCTACGCACCATCTCCTGGTTACCAGCTACATGGGTTATACCTCGACTAAAGCCCGACATAGTTTATGTGGACTTCTATACCGCAAAACCCATCATAAACCTAAAGAGGAAGTACGGCTTCAAAACAACTGAGTACATACATTACCCATTCGAAGTAATACATATAACAACGACATATAGCTGGAAGAAAGATCCATATATAACTGAGCGTTACGGTAAATTTCCATGGAATCTATATTTAAAGGGTTCATTGTGGTTAGGCGAATTATTCAATAGGGGTAATCCCTTCGAGGTTAATGAGGTTGTTATGGCTAACTCCAGGTGGACGGCTAATGTGGTTAGGGATGTGTATGGTGAGGAGCCCATTGTCCTTAATCCACCAATACCACCGAATGTCTCTATTGTGAGGAACCCAAGGCCCTTTGAGGAGAGGCAATTGGCCGTTATAATGATTGGTAGGTTCAGTTGGGAGAAGCGTTACCACTGGGTCTTTAGTGAGCTGATGCCTAGACTAACTAAAGAAGTACCTGGCGTTAAGCTTGTCATTGTTGGTGGGACTGGGACAAAGCCGTCACAGGATTATTACGAGAGGATTAGGAGGATGGCTATGGAAAATAGGTTAAACGTTGAGTTATACCCAAACGCTCCAGGTGATGTTAAGGTTGCCCTAATGGATCAAGCCAGGGCGTTCCTGCACGCGACGATTAATGAGCACTGGGGCGTGGTGGTTGCCGAGGCCATGGCCAGAGGTTTGCCCGTTGTTGTTCATAGGAGTGGTGGTGCCTGGAGTGACTTAGCCATGAATGGTGAGGTTGGGCTTGGTTACGAAAGCGTTGACGAGGCCGTCGAGGCACTGGCCAAGTTGCTCACGGATGGGAAGGCCTGGAGTCACTACTCAGGTAAGAGCCTGGGAAGGGTTGGCGAGATAACCTTCGACAAGTTTAAGGAGAAGGTTAAGGACCTAACAAACAAGCTTCTTTCTACAGGTTAGGCTTGAAGGCTAGATTAGCAAAAAAGCATGATTAAACGCAGCATCGCCACCGCCGTTGTTGATCGCTCCGGAAAGCTAGAAACACGAGTAATACAATGATGGCTACATCTCCTCCCTGGGCGTATCCACTCGACAGGGAGAATTTATTAAAGAGCCGATAAATACGCCCCAGTAGCATGGGCTGGTGGGACAAGGGAGGGAGACTTTCGATGCCTTATCAACCCTACTGATCATGATCGAGACAATAGGCCTGGCAATGCATCTGCTATGAGGAATCCAAACAATGCCGCCTATATTACACCCTCATTGCCCCCACAATCCCAGGTGGGTCCCTAGCGCTCACCCTCGCCGTCCTGTACTTAACTAGGGGAGTTGAACATCAAGGGGGGATTGAACAATTACGTGCCTACCCATGCAGGACTGAACGTGGCCTGAGGAGTTTTTAAGCTTTTCCTCTCGTGGCTTCCCAAGTGGGGTTGAACTTAAACACTAGGCAAAGTTATCATTATCTCTCGTACAAATAGCCAATTGACCGGTCCGGTCAATGAGGCTTTTGACTAATGTAGTTGTTTATTCCCGTCAAGCGGTTTATCGTGCACGGTTATCGTTCCATTTCCCTTGAATAGTTCCTCCATTACATTGACGAGGACCTCACGGACTTTCCACATTTCAACCTCTAAGTTTGGGGGTATGACTTTACGCTTAGCCAGTTCCATAAGAAGATCAAAAAGTAGATACGTTACCTTCGCCAACGTTGCTAGCCCTATGGGTCTAGTGGCGTTATTGTTTATTAACATCCTAATGGCGCTGATGGATGAAACAAAGCTATAGAGACTGTAGGGGGGCAGTAATTCGGTGCCCTTGTTGTTGCTACCTAGTTGCTGTAGTTCATGCCTAGCCACAGTCTCCAATAGGGCCGCCTCAAGGTTAATTTTTACGAAGAGTTCATCCCAGGTGGATGACCTCATAACCTCACCTATACACCTGGTGGCACCTGCGTTGATACCTCCATCCCTAAGAACCCTCGGCAGTTTATCCATCTCGCTAGGTGAGAGACCTAAGCAGCCTAGGTATTTGGCTATAAAATCGCGGGACGCAGCCCCATTAGGCCCCTTATCGCTTCGTTGATCCTTGAGCCCCCTAATCAGGGGTCCCTGTCTCATGAGTAGATCGCCCAGCATCACTGCCCACCCGCTTCATCAATTCTAGGTACACACTTGTCCTCAGTGGGTTCATAAGCCTTAACTCGTGGCATAGCCTCAACCTTGTCACCAACTATGAGCTTGATATCCCCCTCAGCCAACTCCTCTAGCTCTTTCACAGCTACATCGCGGAGATATTCAAATGTTGTCTTCGTGCGTTTGCACGGCTCCTTAGATTCCGGAAGCTCCAGGAATGGAGAGACGCGGTTGGCATCTATGGCCGCTACTAATCGGCCTTTAGTCGTCTTTTTAACGTCGTCGTACTTCTGAAGCAGCAGGGCTTTTTTCAGCAACTCTTCGCCGTTGTGGAAAGTTATAATTCCATTGCCAACTATTGCGATGACAGGCACAGCCCTTAGATAGGGTGGGTGGTTCACGAACCTAGCTAGGTTAACAAGGACCTCCAACTGATCGACCCGAACCAATGCCTCATTCACGCCTTTTACTTCGATAAACCAAATTTCCTTAATTTTCCTAAGTACGTCTACGTACCGTGTGGCTACGATATCAGGGCTCGGTTTCAAATTCATATAGTACACATCAAAATTCCTACAGGATAGGGTGTTCAGCACCAACTGTTCGGTTAACCAAGGCATTTCACCCACCCGCTACGGATTCCATAAGCTTGAGTAATCTGTCTCTATGTTTATGGTATGATTGGGTTATCAAAGCTATTATAAAGTCTCCGGCGGGCCCATCCATGGATCCCCCATCAACATGCCCAGCAGGGCCTCCTGGGTTAGCGGCAACGCTGGCCTGAGGATCGGAACCCCTGGTTTGAGGACTAGCCGGATTAGCGGCATTAGGTGGGCTAGCAGCAACTAATTTTTGATTCCCCGGCGCAGAGGTTGTGCAGCGCCGCAGATCGCCTTATTAACAGTGCGGACCCGCTGACGTGGAGCGAGAACGTGCTTGGTTAACACGGTCGTGGGAATTACGTGGTTATTGCTACAGTCATGTAACTTTCACTTCATTGGTTACGGAAGCACGGCATTAGCCGCGTTCGCCAGGTTTAAGGTCCATGGGCTTTGGACCCATCGACCCCGGTTCGAATCCGGGCCCGGCTATAAAATCAACATCTTCCTCCACATTCCGGAATTGAATAATGGCCACGAACCATGCATAGGGGAACCACCACGCATACAGATCTAATTAAACGACTTGGAGAGTCCAGGATTTGAGGGAATTTATTGGGGCTTCATTATTTCATCGATTCTCTTTAAATCATCTTGGCTCAGCTTCACGCCGAGGGCGCCTAAATCATCCTCTAAGTGACCCATTTTCGTGATGCCTATTATCGGTATTATGTTAACCCCAAGCCTCTCCTGCATGCCGATTAACCACGCCAATGCGGCTTGGCTTAACGTGATGCCCCTTGCCTTGGCTACCTCATTTAGCTCCAGGAGGATCTTGAGGTTTTCATCGTTTATGTATCCCCGTGGGCTGCTCGATATGGCTGCCCTGGAGTCGCTCGGCGTGGCCCACTTCCTCGCATTGAAGTCGATGTACTTGCCCGTGAGGATCCCTTGAGCTAGGGGAGAGTAGGCCAGCACCGCCATTCCATACCTCTTGGCCACGTGGATCTTATCCCTCTCTATATCCCTATTAAGCAGATTATAGACCTCCTGCATGGTAACGAAGGGCTCCATTCCACGCTTATCCGCCAATTCCATGAACTCCACCACATCATGGGCCGGGTGATTGCTTTCGCCTATGTAATTCACCAATCCCTCCTGAACCAAGTTATCGAGCGCCCTAAGGGTTTCTATCTTGGGCGTATCCGGATCCGGCCAATGTATCTGGTATAGATCAATGTAATTCACCCCCAGCCTCTTCAGAGATTCCCTTACCTGCCACCGAATGTGTTTCCTCGATAATCCCTCACCATTGGGCCAGGCAGCCATTTGGCCCCTCACCTTGGTGGCCAACACAATGGACTCCCGATCCACGGTTTTTAGGAATTGACCCACCACCCTCTCTGAATTGCCAACGTGGTTCAAGTCCACTGGGGACATAGCTCCATGATACCTATTAGCAGTATCGACGCAATTAATCCCCTCATCATAGGCCCTCCTCATGATCTTAACGGCGGCATCAACGTCAACCTTATGAACCCCATACTCGTCTCGCTCGTCAAGCCTAGGCAAGTACCAAGTACCCAAGCACAACTGGGAAACCTTGACCCCAGACCAACCAAGCCTAACGTACTGCATAATTACCCCATCCTCCGTACAAATTTAAAGGCTTTCAAGCATCAACTAACGCAGGGCCCCGCATTGAAATCCACGTATAGCGCCGGGGCTGGACAGTAATCGTTTAATTAAGGACCTAGGTTATTTGGGACGCTGGGAGCGATCTCAATCGTTCCATTCTCCAATCCATTGATGCGATTGAATGCGTTTTCAATTGGTTAGGGCTATGCTAATGAGCAAGGTTTATAAATCTCATTAGGGTCACCCTAATGAGATGCAGCCCCACATCAAAGAAAAAAGCATTAAGGTATGGCTTTTAGCGGGAACCATAGCAATAGCTATAACTATAGCAATATTATCAATGCCCAACATCCTTGATCCTCTGGCTAGACATATCGTCATGTCCATGGGTTCCTATTGGCTATTGGCAGTCCTAATCATCGGCATAATACATGGATTAAAGCCCGATGAGCATACTTGGCCCATTACAGTTTCTTATGGCTTAATGCAGAGGGATATAAATGGCGTCATCACCGCCGTCTCGGTATTTGCTGGAGCCTTAACTCTAGTGTGGACGCTTATGAGTGCATTAATTGGTCAATTAATGAATCTTATCAACACCTCAATCCTGGATCCATACATTGATATACTAGTTGGCTTAACCATGATGGGGGTAGCCGCTTACCTAGTCTTTGGCGATCATGACCATGCAGAGAAAGTTAGAACCGCGGATTACAAGTTAATTTGGATACATGGATTAACCGCAGCCTTCGGCGGCGACTTTTTCATAGTTCTGATACTAACAACCATATTAGTGCCCACAATTTCAACAGGCTTATCCTTCCTCATAGGCCTCATATTTGGCCTTGGCTCATGGCTGGCCCAATCAGTGATCGTTGCACTAATATATAAGGGCATCATTCATACTATTAAGGATTGGAGCATCATAGCTCAAGCAGGTAGATTAGCTCTCGGTATTTTAGGTCTATTCATGATTGGGCTAGGCATATACTCATTCATTGCCGCCACAGACTAATGATACAATCACCCTCCTAATACTTTGAATTACTTAGTAGCCGTCTGATCTTCGACTGATCACCTCCATTTCTAAACCTGGCACAAGCATGACCCCACGCTTAGAATGGTTTTTACTTCCCATAATTATGCGGGCAGGAATAACTAACTACCCTAGTTAATCTCGCGTAATTGATTATTGGCACAGCGATCAAGAAATTAAAGAATATCCTGATTAATGCTGGAGAGAAATGATATTCATCTTAGATTAGGGAAGATATGAATTTACGTAAATAATAAATGGTATTCCCACGCATAAGGGAAATATTTCTCAAGACCATATTAATACCATTTAATATCCTTGGAGATTAACAGTGCAACTATGTCCTCTCCAACTATCTTGGGACTACCCCTCAATAAATCCCCATCCATAAGGCACGAATTTGCCATAACCTGGCGCCATTGATTAGTAGTCTGACTTACCCATTTAAAGGACAAACTTTTCCATTTAAAATAACTCCAATGATTGAGGAATGCAAATGCTACTTAATAAGCCACAGGTAAAAGCAGGCCCCTAAAGGGGAGACGCCTTAATGACTTATTTTTGTTTGCTAATCCTTCTCTTGATTACTTGTTGATTAATCAGTTCAGAATTCACGTAGCCTAATCCCAATGCCCTATCCTTGCCTACACCATATGCATTGGCCACACTTAATAGAGATGAAGATCCCTAAAGGGAGCTGAAGGAGGAATTATGGGCACCATCATGAAGCCTGTGAAGATGCTGGGGGAGCTCCCGTAATAGCCTATGGAATTCATGAATAGAGTGACGGAGGGCCGGCAATGTCGGGCGTCATTCCCAAGTAGCGGGCGAGCTCATCGATATATGGCGAGTAGCTGCCGAGGTTTATGGAGAAGCCCGCGGAGTTACTGAGGTAGGGGTCAATGTCCACGAAGCCATTCACGGCGGGCCCCACTGCATACACTGAGAATCTGGCGTTGGCGTGAGGGTATGGCTTAGGAGCATTAATTATGTTTACCTGAATCGATGGATACTCGCCGGGCGGATCAAGCCCCATATCAACGCATTGAGTGGCCACGGTAGTCTAGGGTACTTAACGTATATGATGGAGTGGCCTTTCCACGAGTATGTAAAGATGACGAGGCCGGCATGTGCATACATGAATAGGCTTAGGTAGGCGATAATTATTGTGGTTAATTATTGGAATAATATCTCTCATTCTCAGATTCACTCATTCTTATTATCTCTTGTTTATAGGCTATTCTATTCTATTTAAATCCTTTTCTCCTAGACATAGTGATAAGCTCGAGAGGGGGTTCCCGTCCATAACGATGGGGAAAAGGACCATTAAGAACGGTTCTCCTTAAGGGGATGATCATCTTACGAGAAAGATGATTCCTTAATGTAGTGATCGTATTTTCATATATGAAATCTAACATTATATTACTTCGTATTTTTAAGCATTGCATTAGTTATTAATGTGGATTAAGGAAAAACATTTTTAAATGTATACTGGATTTTCAACTCATGTCTACGGCGAATCTATTCAAGAGGTACGAGTTGCCTCCGCTTCCATATAAAATAGATGCACTGGAGCCCCATATAAGTGGGCAAGTGATTGATGTCCACTATAATGGGCATCATAAGGCGTACGTGAATGGCGCGAACGCAACCGTTGAGCGAATCGAGAAGATACTGAAGGGGGATGTGACTAGCTACGATATTCAGGGAGTATTGAGGAGCCTCTTCTTCAACATAAATGGCCACAAGCTGCATGCCTTGTATTGGAACAGCATGGCGCCCAGCGGCAAGGGCGGCGGCAAGCCGGGTGGACGGCTCGCGGATTTAATTACGAAGCAGTACGGCAGTTACGATAAGTTCAGGAAGATATTTGATGAAACCATGAGGTCATTGCCGGGCACTGGATGGGCCACCCTCTATTATGATCCGGAGAGCGGCAACCTGATTTTCACCACGTTCGAGAATCATTATAATCAGCACATAGCTGAGCTGCCCATATTGATGATTGTTGATGAGTTTGAGCATGCCTATTACCTTCAGTATAAGAATAATAGGAATGCGTATTTGGACGCCATATGGAATGTCTTGAATTGGGAGGAAGCGGAGAAGAGGCTCTCAAAATACATCTAGCCGCCCCTTAATTTCATATTTTTCATTTTTTCATTTAATTCACCATTTGATGCGCGTCGCGATTAGGTGGGGGCGCCTCTATTTCTAATGAGGTTTACCTATTTAGCATTGATTATTCCTTGATAAGCGGCTCTAAAGTATGTGGAACCACATCATCTATTCATCGTATTAATGATTAATTTCACCATTAATTTAAACGAGGTTTCACGGTGAAGCAACGCTTATTTATTATTAAGTGGCCCAATAAATTAGGGAGAAAGAGAATTTTCTCACTTAAAAATAAGTAAAAATAGTTATCGATACATTTAATATTTCCAGCAATGCCGGTTACAGCGAGGTGAATAAGGTGGCGAAGAAGAAGAAGGAGGAAGGAACTCAGGAAAAGAAGAAACAGTAATGAAAGGCAATCACGAGAAATCAATAAAATAATATTATTTTATCTTCTCCCATGATGGAAAACATTTAATCCCCTCATACATGGATAATTTATGGATATTAAGTTCGGAACTGATGGTGTGAGGGGCGTAATTGACTCCACATTCAATGAATTAACGGTGGCCATGGTGGTTGAGGCAGCGCTTAGGCACTGGAGCAGGAAGTATGGGGCGCATCGCGTGCTCATAGGGTATGACACTAGGCGGAAATCCAAGCAATACGCTGAGGAGGCGGCGGCAATAGCCCTGGATTACGGCTTAGACGCTCTTATAACGGATGAGCCGACGCCCACGCCGACAATTGCCTGGGCCATTAAATCAATGGGATTTGACTTCGGTTTTCAAATAACTGCCAGCCATAATCCCCCTCAGTATAATGGGATAAAGATAATAACCAGGGATGGATCATCCGCCTTCCCCGAGGACACTAATGAGGTGGAGAAAATAATTAGGAATGAGGAGGGGGACATGCTTAGGTACATTAAGGATATACCGAGCAAATCCATACCAACAATTACGCTCAAGAAGCCGTATATTGAGTACATCCAGTCCTGGCTGGAGGGCCGGGTAAAGCCAAGCAAGTTGAGGGTGGTAGTTGATCCAATGCATGGAGCCGCAGTGGGCTACACTGCCAAGCTATTGGAGTCCCTGGGGATGGAGGTCAAGGAGATACATGGAACCCATGACGCGAACTTCGGCGGATTAGAGCCGGAGCCGGAGGAGAGGAACTTGGCTGAAATGATTAGGGCAGTAATGGAGGGGGGCTTCGATATGGGGATAGCCCATGATGGGGACGCCGATAGATTAGCTGTTGCAGTGAGGGGATTGGGATTCCTCGGAGCCAACAAGATAATACCGATAATGATACATAGATTAATGGGGCTCAACATGATTAGGAGGGGGCTCGGAAGAACCGTGGCCACAACCCATGCCGTGGACTGCTTGGCGACGAAGATGGGTGTGCCGCTGTACGAGACCCCGGTCGGCATAAAGTACATATCGGAACTCATAATAGGGGGGAAAATAGATATTGGGGGAGAGGAGAGCGGGGGATTGGCTTATTCATGGCATGTGCCCGAGAAGGATGGCGTATATAGCGGCGCATTATTCGCTGCACTGATAGGTAGGGAAGCAAGTAATGAATTAGGGCAAGTCATTAATTCCTGTGGTGAATTTCATTCTGGCCGAATCGATGTGCCGATGCAGAACTCCAAGGAATTCATAAATACGAGGAGGGAGGACGTGATAAGGGCGCTCTCCGGCCTCGGCAACGTGAGGCAAGTAATAACTATTGATGGCGTGAAGGTGGTCTTCAACGATGGATCATGGATCCTCACTAGGGGAAGCGGCACTGAACCCAAGCTGAGGATATACGCTGAATCAAATAATCCGGAGAGAACCAGTGAATTATTGAGGCAAGCATCCTCGGCAATCACGGCCCTAAAGCGGGCCTAACTCTATATAGATATACTGCGGAGCGATGTAGTTGAAATACGTGGGGGAATCCTTTTATGGGTTTAAGGAAGCGATGTAGTGAATACTTTATCTTATTTATAATTAACGGCTGACTGCATGAACAATACATTGAATTTATCCCTTCTCTTTATTACGGCGAAGGTGAAGATGTGCTCTATATTGGGTAAATCGCCCTTAACGGATGCGCGGACGTACTTAACCGTGGATGGATCATTGGTTTCCCTCCCATCTAAGTCGAACATCCTTATATCGAGGACCTCTAACCCGTTTTCCCGTAGCTTTGATGCAACGCAACTGCCTATATCATTAAAGTCCAAATTGGAGCAATCCTTCATGAATGACATCATTACCTCCGAGTGTATTTTCTGTATTGCCTTGCTGGCCTCATCATCTGAGGACTCCATTGAATCATATTGTGGGGGTCAATATAAAAATCTTCTGATGCATCGCGTTTAATGGTGCTCCGCGCATCCTCATAACAGCATTCCCCGGTGCTTAAGAAGAATCATGGAGGTTCGGCAACGTATTTAAATGTGTCTAAACTAATTGCTGCGTGGATGGTTTAAGCGTAGAGGGGCTCAGCGTTGCCGTTAATGGGAATTATTTCGTGAGGAATGTTTCCTTTACCGCTAGGCGTGGTAGGGTATCCTGCCTGTTGGGGCCTAATGGAGCAGGCAAGACAACTATCATTAAATCAATAATGGGTTTAATGCAGTTCAATGGAATTATCAGGATGGATGGGAAAACCATGGATCCGGGATCCATTGAGTTCAAGAGGATTGTGGGCTACGTCCCGGAGAGCCCTCTCCTCTTTGATTCATTGACGGTCGAGGAGACTATTCAATTCATTTTATCCACGAGAAGCCTCGGGGAGCAGCACATGGATTGGATCAAGTGGCTTCTCAAGGCATTCAACCTCGACTCACAGCTAAATAAGTTAGTGGCATCGCTCTCCATAGGTAATCGACAGAAGCTATCCATAGTGACGGCCCTAATGCATAGGCCTGACCTTCTTCTCCTGGATGAACCCTTTAACTGGTTAGACGTGGCCTCCATAATAATACTTAGGGAGACCCTCAGCAAGTATAGGGAGAATAGGGTCATAGTGATGGCTACCCACATGCTGGATGCCGCGGAGAAGCTGTGCAACGACATAGTGCTAATCAATAAGGGAACAGTGATCAACGTAATGGATTCATCGAAGCTCAATAGGGATGAACTTGAAGAAATAATACTGGAGGAGACCGAGATGGATAAGTACATTAAGGCCATACTAAACATGGGGAACCAGCGACCATCGTGAAAGAGGGACAAGCCCCATTAGGGGAATATTGATGCATGCCTTGGCTTCAATTGATGGGTATTAAGATGGAGCGCCGTTGATGCCCCTTAATGCGGGGCGATCAGGGGAACTCCCTGAGTAAGTTTATTTAGTTAATCACCGTGGGGAGGGCCACGGGAGACATAAGCGATTTAATGTATAGGGAATTACTGTTTCAAGGAGTAATAGGCTCGCGGCTACATGGATTGCCCAGCATGGTTGATGGGGACATATTGGCGCGGATAAGGAGGATATCCATTATTCAAAAGATATTTATATCAATGTTCATAGCCTTCATGTACCTAATCGACGTGGCGCTTATACGCTTCTCAATGAACATAATTCATGGATCCAACGCCGCGCCCCAAATCGTTTCAAGCCTGGCGATTCACCTAAACGCGGCGTCACTATCGGTTTCCTACCCATTAACCGTATTCTCCTACACATTATCAATACTGCTAATAGATACGCTTCAATTGCTATACTCCATACGGGGGACATACCTCATCGACTTCTTCCTAGTGCTTCCACTAAATAATGGGGATGCGCGGAGGAGTTTACTTAAATCCACGCTTAGAATAATGGATGCGCCGCTGGCCGTTAATATAGTGATTAGCCTCGCCTTATCCCTCCTCGTGTCCCAAACATCATTCATCACGGCGTTAGCTGCAATACTGTATGCAATTGCCTGCTTCTCGTTAATCATGACCATGCTCACCAGGAGCGGGGCATCAATGGGGAAAATGATTATAGTGGCCATAATCATGATCGGGTTCCTAATGATTGGGAGCTTCATGCCCCTCATAATAATGGAGTACACGCCATCCATTTCACTGCTCTCCTCCGCTTCGTTTCCATGGGTCTTAATCAAGTACCTGCCGATAATTAACCTAGCCTCGGCGCAATTAAGCCCAAGCACCACGATTACGGCATCAATCATTGCATATGCCGCAGTGGCCGTCGTCGCCTCAATGCTCGTGCTTCGCCTGGATTATCGGCCTCTCTTCATTGAGGGAATCAGGGCAGGAGCGGGGCGGGGCTCAATGAGTCTACGGAGGCGGGGAGCCGTATCATCCATGTTAATTAAGGAGTTAAAGGCGATATATAGGTCCAGTAGGCTGCTCATGATGGCGATGGTTCCCGTGGCGTATGGAATCATATCTTTAATAATGGTGCTTATAATACCGTATAGATTATTGAGTCCCAGACTAGCGTTAATGACTGTAATGCCGTTCGAATTAATGATAAGCATTGTAACCGTCATGATCGTGTATCTCTCCTATATTGTTGATCTGGGTGGCTATTACCTAATTAAGATGCTTCCCCTGGGCAGGGGAAAAATACTTGAGTCAAAGGTACTGCTAGCCATTGCTTTATACCTATTATTCACGTCCCCCCTACTGCTGGATCTAATCATTAATGCGTCGCTAGCCATATTCCCAATAATACTTCTCGAGGCTCTTCCCATAATTGTTGGCGCGATTCTATTGGATACCGTGATGAATGGGTTCCTGAAGCAATTGGTTACGGGCACATTGCCGCTCTTCATGATAATGCTGGTGGGGTTAGCGGCCGTAGCGGCGGTGATACCGCTGGCATCAGCGGCTGTTCTATTCTATGTATCCAATGAACGCGCCGCATTGATCGGCATGGGCGTTCTCTCCATCATTGAGCTAGCCGTTGTATTGATGGTGAACGCACTGGAATGAAGTGATCAATTATGGGAAGCAATTGATCCACGAAGCGATTTATGACCGTCACGATGAATCTATCCCCATCCTTCTCGAATGGGACGCCGTGGGCATTCAGCAAGCGAGTAAAAGAGCTGAGATCGCCCTCAACGGAGACCTCTACCCTGTATGGAGCGAATGCCTCCCCCTCCATGGATACCTTTAACGTGTCGTGAATGTGCCTAGCCAATCTATAGGCTATATCATATGGAGGCAAGCCCGTGGGCAGAGTCATTAAGTGAACGTTGAAGCCCTCCATTAATAGGTGGGCATGTGGTTTATACATATCGTCCCCCTCCTCATTCATGGTGACCACCAGAGTTAATCTAGGCCTTAGCCTCCACACCAATTCATGTATGTAGGAGGAGTACTTAGAGCTAAGCATGAGGAAGTCATTGAAGACATCTATTCCATCCTCGTCCAAGCCGCCCCTATCTATGGTTATATCCATAAACGCGCCGCCATTCGCGAACGGTATATATACGGCATCATCTACATGCGGAAACAGTTGCCTCCTAACGCTGCTGGGGCAGGAGGATGATGCCATTAGAACGAGGGAATTAGATATAATGTACTCGCTGCTCCTGAATCCGCTGATTATCATTACCTGAGGCTCATTCCCAACCCTAATTATGGGGGTCACCGAGTCATCAACGCTGCACCCAACCTGTCTCAGGAACGATGCTGCATAGGATAAATTAACTGGTCGCGTCTGGAGAGCTATCATTGGATTAGCCGAAATACTCATAGCGCTACAGGGCTTCGCCTTTTTTAAATGCATCCCTAGCGACTCCTCCCGTTAATTGAGGCAAGCAATTCACGGAAAGCATTTAATCGCAGCGAGTGTCGAACATCATGGATCTCTATATTATCATAGGGACACGCCTCCACGCAGTCCCCAACCCCTATGCATGTGAGGCTCTTATAGTGCCCACTGGTTATGAAGCTGCCCGGCATAGTTGAATTACCGGTGGGGCACGCACGCGCGCAATCCCTTGTGCGGCACTTGATGCATATGCTTGGATCCTTGGCAACCAATTTAAAGAATCCAATCCTGCCCATTAATCTATTGAATGCTCCCCAGTGGCACCAACCATAAGTAACGCAATTATACGTGCCTAGAATTGGGGATAACGCGAAGAATAGGTACCAAGCAATGCCGAACGACACTAGGTAAAGCAGGACAAGCGGATCAAGGCCCAGGGCCAGCTTCACGTAGCCAATCTGGTTAAGGTACGAGAGGAGCGCCAATACGATGAGGGAGGGCATCATTATCATCATGAGGGCATCATGTATCCTACGGATCACGCCTTTACGCGGGGTAATCCTAGTTGGCTTAATCATCTTTAAATCATCATAGAACGTGCCTTGCCACATATATGCCGCGGTGCACGTGAGGGAACAGACTTGCCGAGCGCCGAAGAGGAATGAGGCAGCGCCATTTATTGCATAGGTGCCGAGCACCGCCATTAATAAGTACGGAGAAAGGGGGCCGGCGGTGCCGAGACCCATGCTCCACTCCAGGTACGGGTACCGAGCAAGGCTTGGCGGCAAGAAACTGGATGCATATACGCCATATAATGCGTATGATACCATCATGAGGATTAATCTAGCCCTATTCTCCGCATTATGGACCTCCAACGCCCTGGCCGCGACGAGCCACCCCATCTCTATCCCCATCATTATCATGAAGCCGGGCCCAAGGGTTAAGGCAGATATGAATTGAATAATGCCCACTAAGCCCTGAGACAATGATTCGCTCAGGCCCCCGGGATTGAGCCACCCCATCTCCATCGAGATGACTCCGCCCATGGCTGTCTCAGCAATGAATATTAGGGATAGGAATACGGCAACATGAATGGGCTTGGTTAACCAAGCAATGGAGCGGGGCTGAGGCTTGTGATTCACGTACACCGCTAAGTACCACCCCATATCCACAAGTAAAGCCGCTCCATACATCGCCCACGGCAATGCGCCGAGGCTTGCCGCCAATTGAATGATCATCATCACGGCCATTACAGCGGATGCGCCGAGCATTACATGCATATCATTGGCTTGAAGCACCTTATGGCGATGCATGTAATCCAGCATCAGGATAATTATCATCACCATTATAATTGAGGAGGCCAGAAGCGAGTACCTGAACCAAGCGCCGGGAAGCATCACTGGATTAAACAACATATTAAGTATCCAGGGCGGCGCAATTAAGGCGAATAAATCCCTGCCCCCTCGCTCGGTCAACACATAACTAATAGCGGCCTCCAGAGTCATGGGGATCACGAACCATGGGCTATCAAGCGACTTAAGCAGCAAGTCCTTGGGGCCCTCGATATATAATGTGTATGTAATACCCATAAGTAGCTCGGCCATTAAAACCATTACGATTATGAGGGCGCCCGATAACTTGGGGTTAATCCCCCTGCCGCGCCCCCAATTACTGCCCAGGAGGAGGAGCCAAATAATCATTGAAGTATTGGCTATCAATATGGCAGTGAATAGGTTGGACGTGCTTTGATTAATCAGGTAAAAGGCAGCTGCCCCAAACATGACTATCATGGAGGCCAAGACATAGAGAAGCCACATCAGTGTCCTAAGCATCATGTTCCTACTCGATTTATAGAGCCATAGGACAACGGCGACGGCGACCACCATGCCGGCGGCCCCGCCGTATATGAAGTAAATGGACCAAGGATTCATTCACTTCGCCCCTGGAGGGGCGGGTAAGCTATGTACCTATATAGCGAAATTATTTCGCCGAACACCACTAGGCCAATGCCAACCAATACGCCAATCATGGGCTCAAAGGAATCATAGGGAAGCAGTTTCCACAGCACGGCCATTATCGCCACCTCGAAAGCCACGAGGAATACGAGAATGAGCGATGCGTATGCCCTCTTCACCGTTATTTCCCTGGCACTCAATTCCTTAATGGGACCAATGGACTTGGGGCCCCTCCACGTCAAGTAAACCATCGCCATGCCGATGAATATTATGGCGGTTGGAACCAACGTTACCTCAGCCACGCGTATGGGGGGTATCGGTAGCCCCGGCGTCAATGCTCCCCACGCGGCGTACGTCACAAGCCAAACCACCAATAACCAAATTATTATGATTGTGTGAATTATCCTATCAAGTGGATGAAGCTTATCGCTGCGGTCCAGGAATGGGAGGAGCAGAAGATAAAGAAGCGGCAATAGTCCCCCAATGGTGACGGCTATGAATGAGCCGGAGCCTCCCTGGAATATCGGTAACTGGAAATCCACTATCTTATACACGTTGAGGAAGAACCAGAGCGGGTAAGGCGGAATATTGGCGGCAGCAGCGCTTGTTGGCGGGGGACCCGGCAGGGGGGACAATAGGATCGGTATTGAGCCTTGTGGAAGCATTAATAAAATGGATGGTATTATCAATATGAAGCCCCACACCCAGAACAATATCGCCACGGTGTATAGGAAATTCTTGGGCCACCACTTGGGGGCAGCCTTCTTATCTATCTCCGCCGGCGCCTTATAATTAAATAAGCGGGGACTCGGCATAATGCCGTTCTGCTCGGCTAACCCCAGGTGAAGCATGAACAGCAAAGCAACCAACGCGGCCAGCGTTATGTGCCACGCCAGTACCCTAGTGAATTGAGCGGTTTCCCCACCTGGCCCAAAGAAGATGTTCAGCAGTGTGCTGCCGAATGGTGCGCCCTGGAGCAGGCCCTTCGCCACGTCGGCCCCATCCACAGATAAAGTATCCCCTACAAGCGAGTAACCGAAGAATGCGGTGCCGAAGACTGTTGCCCCAGTCAATATGCCAACAACCCACTGGAGCTCCCTGGGCTTCTTATAGGCGCCAACAAAGTAATTCCTGAATAGGTGCACGAATGCGAGGAATATCATGGCATAAGCACCATATAGGTGAGAGGCGAGGAGGATCTTGCCGAAGGCCACGTTATTGATTATGTACTCCGTGGAGGAATAGGCGCTGCCGGGCTCATAATACATCAGGAGCAGAAGACCGCTTATTACTTGCCAAAAGAATGCGGCGGCAGTCATTCCCCCAGTCCAGTAACCCAGCTTAAACATGTAGTCAGGCGTGCCGAGCAGCGGTAACTCGCTTAACTTAGCCCTCTCATCCAGCCACGCCCAGAAATCGAAGCTCCGCGCCTTACTGATCGTGTCCCTCATTTTCTTGCTTATCCTCGTCGCCATCACTCATCACCCGCACTGGGAAAGCTTCCCAAGATTACTCACCACCGCGCTTGTCACTGGGGAACCGCCCTGTAGATCGCCCATTGGATCATTGACCACGTCGGGAGTTGGGTTGCCGAAGCCTGGATGACCATATACGACTGGCCCAATCATTTTTTCCGCATATAACTCATCGGTGCTTGAATCATATCTGAGAACCACATACGGCAAAGGCCTAACCGTTGGTCCAGTTATCACGGCGCCGCCCTTAATTGGGTCATAAGTACTACCGTGACAGAGGCAGTGAATGACGCCCTTCAGGGATCCAGCGCTGGTTTGGGCTGGTTGACATGAGGGGACATTGGGATAAAAAGATATGAGGGGGGCCTGGCACCCTAAGTGCTGACATATGCCGCTATAAGCCACTATTGACTTGCTTGGCCCCACGCCGCCCGGAAAATCATATGTGGCGCCCGTTTGCGGAACCGTTACCGTGGTCGGCGGCACCGCCACTGGGTTACCGTTCTCATCCCCGATATTTATCAACATATTCGGCTCATTACTTAATGGGTAACTGAATACGTATAGATTAGTGGAGTTAGGCGGTATCGAGCTTGCCTTTATTGGGTTACCATTCTCATCCAGAAGCTTAAGCGTTGGGAAACTTGTGAGTCCAGTGATCGGCGGAATTATTTCCTCCACTAATGGGGGAACAGCGCCCATTATCACGGCTGCCCCCGCCAGCGCCACCAATGCCTTAAGCGTGCGCCTCCTGATTAGGTCCACGTTCTCCTTCTCTTCCTTAGGCATACTGCTCCACCTCAAGACCTATCCTCCTTATCCTCTTGATCACCAACTCATTGAACAGCTTCACCGCAAATATGCCTTGACCTATCCCCAGTATTGTTGCGAACACCACGCCCAGTAAGTCCAGGTTAGGCACAGGTATGCTGTACACGCTTAGCAAGTAATGATAGGCGTACCTCCTCGGCACTCCCAGTATTCCCTCCGCCATCCATACATTCACGAAGCCGTATCCCCCTATGAGGCTCATCCAGAAGTGAACCTTGCTCCACTTATCGTATAGGTTCACGCCCTCATATATGCGGGGCACAATGTAGTAAATCATGGCGATCGCAGTCATCGCCACGACCATTAATGCGAAGAGGTGGAAGTGACCGACGATCCAGAGAGTATTGTGAAGGTAGAGGTTCCAGCCTATCATTGCTTGAGCTATCCCACTGAAGCCGCCCTCAAGCCAGCCGAATATGCCCATGTAGGCGAACATCATTGGTGGATCCCACTTAATGCCGCCCCTCCACGTCATGGCGAGGAGGGAGTAAATGGAGACCGCGGAGACTATTGAGATGCCCATCGTTGATAATTGGGCGAGGAAATTAACTGGGAGGGGTTGAAATGGGTATAGGTATAGGTGATGCCCCCACACTAATAGGTTGGTTAGGGCAGCCAGCACCCAGACGCCGCCCGTGGTGGCGTACCCTATCCAGGGCCTGTTGGAGTATGTCTGGAAAATTAGGTACATTCCCGCAATCGCTGGGAACAATAATTGGTACACTATTGGGTGGCCAAAGTACCAGAACATGTTGTCGGCTAGCCCTACATTGAGCCCGAACCGCGGATCCACTGTTGAGCCTATGAACATTACCAGCAATAGAGCGGCTAGGGGGAGCGTGGCTATCAACATGTCTAATGCATCCGCCACTAATGGGAATATCGACACATTGAAGCCGCTTACTTGGCTTCCGATCAAGCCATCGAATCCAAGCCCCCTAACTATGGCGTTGAGCGCATTCCTGATGCTTCTTCCTCCTTTCCTGGATACCACTAATAGAACCTCAATTGTATATAGTATTATTGCTAGTCCAATCATTAATTCACCGAGGGAGAATGCGGCGACTCCCCAAAGCGTCCATTGATCCTGGGCGGCATAGAGCGGAAGCGGGTAAAGGAAGTACCATCCAGCCGCGAATTCACCGTAGAGACCGCTTATCCCTATTAATGTGAATCCAGCAACCAGTACCCAGAAGATCGCGTCGATCAATTTATAATCAAGATCAGTTCGCAATAGCTTGGCCAGCACGTACCAAGTTACCCCCATCATTCCGAAGGTGCCTAGCCCTATGAACATGAATTGGCCATGCATTGTCATCAATATATAGAAGGGGGAGGAGCCGATGCTTATCAAATCGGCTTGTTGGGACCTCATGGTTAGACCTAATAATCCTCCCGCCAGAAACACGCCGAACCACGTGAATAAGTACTTGAGGGCAATGCGACCAGCCCTCTTCTCGATAGCGTCGCTCTCTATTGAGCCCATGAGCATGATTTTAATAGATTTTAAATAAGTTGTAGCTCAATGTTAATAATTGATTGGCATAGGCACAGATTTTTTATAACTGATTTAAATAAATTATGCATGTGACTACAATTTATGAACGATATTTTCCTATTTATTAACATCGATTAAATTCGCATCGGTATGGCTATACCATACGCGGCCAACATAGGCTTAGGCCCCCTTGCCCTCGCCGATATATTCACGGCACTACTAATAGTGAGCGTGGGGGTACTGGTATGGGTCGCATCGAGATCCAAGAGGGGAATGAGCGATGATGAGCAAAAACGATATAGGCACAGGGCCGAGATCTTCGAGAAGTACTGGATAATCATCTCCATAGCATCCATAATAATACTAAACATCGCATTAGTCGGCACAACCCCACAAATAGTCACCGGCAACACTTTGGAGTCGCTGGGAGTCAATAACCTACAAACTCAGTGCCCCTATGCGAGCCCCAATAATTACGCAACAGCATGCACAAACGTAATACAGCAGGACGTGAATGAGTTGCTTCCACTCCAGAACGAGGGCAAGATAAGGATAGTCGTCGTATTAGCCGGGCAATGGTACTGGGACTTCTATACAGTGGCGGAGAACGGCACCCTGATCGCGGCCAAGAACTTAACGGTCTCCCCCAATGTACCAATAGTTTTTCTACTGACATCCGTGGATGTCAATCATGATTTTGGACTCTATAACCCCAATGGAGAGCTCGAGTTCCAGACGCAAGTTAGCCCCGACTACGTCTCCATATTCGTATATCAATTCACTAATCCAGGCCCAAGACTGGTCAGGTGCCTCGAGTATTGCGGCCCCGGCCACTGGACAATGATGGCTGAAATAACAATAGAGTAACATCCCTCGGCATTACCAACATGACTTAATCATCGCACACACAACATAAAGACCGGGCCCGTGAATAGATACAGGGGCCGCATTATTATATTCTTATTATTAGTGGAGTTAGTGAAATCACTGTCGGGATGCCGAAGAGGGGGGAAGAGAATGCCAGTAATGCAGCAGTATATGGGGAGAGAGTTGGATTAATGGTCTCAATTATGCTAATTGTGAATGCTAGGAATGATGGAATATATGCGATCAATGCAGTCCAATGATTCAGAGGAGGCCGCGATTCGGTATCGCCCCTTATCGCATTGCTTAAAACAAGGGTGGCCATCACTGACCCAAGCAATAGGAATAATATCATTGATAGATAGAGGGAATACGCTAAATTAGCGGCTGCACTCATGGGTATCATTAGCAGTAAGAGTAGGTCCTCCCTGGCTAACTTGGCTCTCCCCATTCGCCAGGAAACAAGAATGGCTAACGCTATAGATGCAAGGTAATTCAGGAATAATGTGGCCGTCCTCAAGTAAGTTATCAAGTAACCTATGGCTATCCCTGCCTCCCTACTCGTTAATGCCTTTATTATGGGGAGAGTGGGCGCTATTAGGGGCAGCGTTGGCAAATCTATCCAGGTCCCCACATTAATTAGGAGAGTAAGCGTGAGGCCGATTGCCAAGATTTTTCGCTCCTTAGTTTTAAGCAGTGGAATAAGCGTGATTAGGTACATTAATAAGAAGAGAAGCGAATTAAGGGATTCGCTCACTACGCCGATCACATTAATCGCTATATTATTGATATAGAAGAAGCCTAACTGTATCTGGGGAACTATCAGCAGCAGGTTAGGTATGGAGCCGAACACCGTTTCTAGGTAAATCACGCCCATCGCTAATTCCCCAATGATCACCGTTGCCGCCATGATTGATTCACCGCATTTACCCACAATTAACGCGACCAGTATTATTGGCATTATCGCGAGGGAAACCAATGGATCAACAAAGAGGAGGGAAATGGGTATCATGGATGCCGTGGATGCGAGGAGAAACCTGCAATTACCCTGCCTCAGGGCCACGCCGTAAAGATATGATAATAGGGGCGTAATTATTATGACCGCCATCGCTGCGTATTCCTCGGCAATCATCCACTGACCTCCTCCCGTCCCAAGGGGCGAGACTTATCGTTCGTTTTATCAACCATACACAATGAATTTACCGTACATGCCCGATGAGGCGTGGCCAGGAACGAAGCATAGATACCAATACGTGCCCGTCTCGGTGGCGTTGAATTGAATTAAGTAGCCGCTGAATACGTTTGCCGAGGCCGGCGATAAGCCGTTAACCAGCAGCGTGGGCGGCATCTCGGATCCAGGGAATGCGGGTGGGTACTGATTGGGGGATACGGAGGCCGGGTAAGGCGGAGCGGATGAGGTTATGCCGAAGCTATGGTTTAGGTAACCCGCATCTATTATGGCTATTATCACTGTTGAGTCCAGGGGCACCTCTATTGTGGGGTTAGTTAAGTTAAATGATTGGAATGATAATATGTTGCTGGGGGGACCGGCGAGCATGACTATATATATAGTCTTGCCCGTGAATCTAATGGTATTGGTCGTCCTATTAATGGTTATCCCTTGAGGCATATAGGATATCAATGAATCAAGTTGATCCAGGTTAAGGGTGAATGCTCCCTTCAATGATTGCAGCAAGGCAATGGGGGAGGAGGCGTTTTGGGGAGTAACCGTGGTTGACGTCGCATTGCTCGGCGTGGTTTGCGATGAATTGATTGGGGGAGGAGAGGCGCTGGGGTGAGGCGGGTATAGGTAAAGCAGTGTTCCAAGGCTAGCGGCCACCGCTGCGGCCACCACAATGATAGTATAGATAATTGCCTTATCCATAATTGATGCATTTATTAATTGCTTTATAAGTTAGTGATCGATTGCCGACGCGCAGTGAATATGGGAACCGCTGTTTCTTAGTCGACCCATGAACCGCGAGCTGGCTGCGGCTTAGTTATGCTTATAAACTATAGCTTCTACAACCCAGTTATGTCAGCGGTAGGCTCCATTGTGGCCGTCGTGTTCCTCTTGGCGATCGGTTTATTAACTGATGGCGTCGTATTACTATTGAGGAGGATATTCGGCAATAAGAGGGAGAGCCCGGTTAAGACGATGAGGTTCGAGGCGGGCAATATTCCCATTGGCGAGGCGAAGAGCATGCTGCCGATGCAGTACATAGGCTTCCTAATAATGTTCTTATCCGTTGAGCCAATCATAGGGCTCTTCCTTACCTTATCTTTCTATCCAAGTCTTCCATTAATATATCTATTGATAATAACTTTCATAACCATGTTGCCGGCCATATATGTGGCGTACCGGGACTCAATTGCTGTGGCTTATCCACTCAGATTAAAAAAGCAACAAGTGAGTGAGAGACCATGACTGAGTTAACGCCTAAGATAAAGATATCATTGACTGGGCAAGAGATACCGCTGCTTCCCGAGAAACTGAGCAAGTGGGGAATAAAGTACTCAATATGGCCAACTCACCTAGTGACGGCGTGCTGCGGCGTCGAATTCGCTCAAACATCGGCCCCCGGCTATGATGCGGAGAGGTGGGGGTTCCTGCCTTTCCTGGGGCCTCGACAGACGAACGCCATAGTGATAGAGGGAACGCTCTCATTGAAGATGGCTAAAATAGCTAGGGTAGTGTATGATCAAATGCCGAGCCCCAAGTTCGTGATAGCCATGGGATCCTGCGCAATGGAGGGCGGAGTCTTCTGGAACTCGTATCATGTGGCTAAGGCCGAGAACGTGCTGCCGATAGATGCGTATGTGATGGGTTGCCCACCCACGCCTGAGGCCGTGATAAGGGCGATAAGGATGGTTCAAGACAAGATAGAGAAGGGGGAGATGAAGCCCTCAATGACTCCAAATAAGGTCGATCTAAGTTCATTGCCGAAATCGCCGAAGCCCCAGAACCCACCGTCGCCGCCGCATAGGAGGGAGGAAGTCAAGGACATAAACACCTGCAAGCCAATGCCTAATCTACAGTGGCCCCAAGGAATTGAATTAGCGGGTAAACTAAAGGATGCCGGCGTGAACGCATTGCCTCAAGCAATGAATAGGATATGCGCATCCACTGATTCAAATAACATAGTTAATGCGATAGAGGCGGCATTTAAGGTTGGTTTTGATCACGTGAAGTCCATAAACGTCATCGATTTACCAATAAAGGGCGTCTTCAGGATAGAGTATGTGCTGGGCTCCTACAGCAAGGAATTAGCGGCGATTCTCTTAACGATAAGCACTGAGGTGCCGAGGAATAATCCGAAGGTGCCGACCATAATAAACGTCTATCCTGGCGCCGATTATCAGGAGAGGGAGATGCATGAATTATTCGGAGTGTGGTTCGAGGGTAATCCATGGATGGGGCGAAACTTCATGCTTAGTCCCGATACGCCGGTCAAGTACCCGCTTAGAAAGGATTACGAGGTGCCCTCCTTGGCGAGGGTGATAGTTGAGAGGTGATGCATGTGGAGGAGAAGGAAGTAGCGATAGACATCAATGCCCAAGTGCCCAGGGAAGTATCATCCCTATTCCTGCCCGTCCCGAAGGAGGCCGTCGAGGAGGCGTATAAGAACGATGAGTACCTAGTCCTAATAGGCCCCGCTCACCCGGGCTCGGGTCACATGAGGATAATACTTAGGCTTAAGGGCGATTACATAATTGATGCAATACCTGACCCCGGCTTCGTTCATAGGGCAGTGGAGAAACTAGCGGAGACGAGGCTATACATACATGCCATTCCCCTAATAGAGAGACCAACAATAGCTGAGTCCGCCATAATGGATATAGGTTACGTTAGGTTAATCGAGAAAATGATGGATCTAGATGTCCCGCCTAGAGCCCTATACATCAGGACCATACTCGCCGAGCTAAGCAGGATAGCGGATCACTTCTATGATGCTGGAATACTAGCGGTGTTCCTGGGGCAATCCACTGGATACATGTGGGCCTTCGGCTTAAGGGAATTAATAATAGAGGCATTCGCCAGAATAACTGGAGCCAGGACAACGCTTTCCTGGATAATTCCCGGCGGCGTGAGGCGGGACGTGGATCAAGACATGCTGAAGTACATATATGACTCTACCTTCTACATCGAGAAGAAAATGGATGAATTCGGCAGAATATTCGTGAGGAACCCAGCCACCATAGCCAGAATGAAGGATGTCGGGATCCTAAGCAGGGAGGAGGCGATAAAGTATGGAGCCGTTGGGCCATTCCTGAGGGCGAGCGGCGTGGATTACGACGTGAGGAAGGCGGAGCCATATGAGGCGTACGAGAAACTAGACTTCGATATACCTGTCTCGGATGAGGGCGACTCATACTCGCGCTTCTTGGTTAGGGTGGAGGAGATAAGGCAGAGCATAAAGATGATTAGGCAAGCCATAAAGGATATGCCTGAGGGGCCAGTCATTGGGAGTAAATTACTCGCTAGGGTGCCGCCTAAGGAGAGGGATAAGGTTAGTAAGGATATTCGCAACTACTTCTTTAGGACCCTGGTTGGAATAATAGTGCCGGAGGGCGAGTACACCACGTTAACTGAGGCGGCGAGGGGAACATTGCTTTATACGTTGGTCAGCGACGGCAAGTCTAACATGCCTTACCGGCTCCGCATGGTTACGCCGTCCTGGTATAATCTTAGGCCATTCATGGAGGCATTGAAGGGCCATAGATTAATGGATCTACCGGCCATATATGGCAGCTTCGGGTACTTCCCGCCCGAGGCAGATAGGTAAATATAGAGCATTATTCATTGCCATGATTAAGTCACTGAAGGACTTGGAAATAATGCTGCAGGGATTACATGGATTCAGCAAGCCCAAGCTTCACCTGGAGCAATACACTACCCCGCCCCACTTAGCCGCATCAATAGTTTGGCTATCCTTCATGAGGGGAGAATTAGGGCGGGTAGTGGATGTTGGGTGTGGTCCAGGCGTTTTTGCGGTCGCAGCCGCATCGCTTGGATCAAAAGTGGTATGCATGGATGTGGATGAGGACGCGGTGAAGGACTGCTTGAGTAACTCGGCCCAATTATCCATAGATGCAGTCGTGATGGATGCCTTGAGGCCGGGCATTAGGGATAATTACGCCGCTACATGCTTCATTAATCCGCCGTTCGGCATATGGAGCCGGCATGGCTTGGATACCGATATGGTTAAGGCGGCTCTGGGATTCTGCAACGTGATTTACTCCATTCATAAAAGAAGCATTGCAGCCACTGTGCTGAGGAAGATAGGGGGACAAGCGGTGGGGCACTCAACGCTGGTGCTGCCTCATACTTATCCCCACCATGATAAGCATAGGCACGATGTGGAGGTAATAATAGTGAGAACAGAGAAAAGGTCCTGAAACTCAAGAGCACGGAATCTACAGGCCGCTCTGACCCCCGCTCTGATCCGGGCGGTTGGGCTTTATATCTCCTCTTCATTAAGCCCCGCAGTTGTGGGAGCGGTCGAGGGATCCATTGAGTCATTACTTAAAAATGGTCTATGCCGGTCTATCATTAATGCCAGTTGCATTATGGGCAACCCTGATCATGGTTGTGATCCTCTGGTTACCCGCTCTCATAATGACAATAAATGAGGCTATTTATTATGTTGCCTACATCAGGTCAAGATCGGGGCAGCGCCTGGGCGGCGGGGAAATTAGTGGGCGATTATCAATAATTGTGCCGGTCAAGGGGGAGTCGCTTGAATTAATAACTGAGCTAATTAACTCCGTGTCCAGGATAGAGTGGCCCCATAATAACATGGAGCTAATAATTATCAGCGATGATGATGAGGCCGCCTTTAATTCGCTGAAGAAGCATGTAGCTGAGCTAAAGCCAACGATGGAGGCTAGGCTCATCAGGAGGGAGCGGGGCCTGAATGGTAGGACGGGGGCATTAAATGAGGGGCTGAGGAACGCCACTGGCCAGTACCTGTTAGTTATTGATGTTGATAGCATTGTTCACCCATCTTTTCCCCGCATGGCTGCTGAGGCGCTTAAGGGCAATGTGGCGGCGGTCGTGAGTAGGTGGCGGGGACGTAATTGGGATACCTTGGTTTCCCAAGCAGTATCCGCATCAATGGATTTCACCGTGGATTCTCTCTGGGGTGGGCGGCAAGCATTGGGTTTACCTCTTTACGTTATTGGTTCCGGCACTATGTTTAGGGTGGATGCATTACGAGGCGTGGGAGGCTGGTTCCCGGCAGCGCTTCAGGATGATATGGATATGGGGGCTATATTGATGCGTAACGGCTATACCGTTAAGTTCATTGAGTTACCCACACTAGTTGAGAATCCCCGTACTTATAGTGTTTTTCGGTTTCAGCAGTATAAGTGGGCTTACGGCACTGCGGATGTCTTGAGGAGGAGATTCATGGACATAATGAGGGCCCCCATAAATGCGTGGGCTAAGCTTGACTCCACCATATTCTTGATGCAGTACCTAGCAGTGCCTTTATTGCTTCTGGCAGTAATGGTGGCTGGGGTGGGGAGCATAGTGATGGGGATAGATATAATGCGCATTCTTTGGCCATTAGCCATCATCCATATCGGCTTATTGGCCATTATTTCATTTTTTTACGGGGACTCGTTGAGGAGGCATGGATTGAATCGCTGGGAATCCAGCATTTATGCCGGCCGTAGTTCGGCGATAATGGGCGCATTGGCCCCTCACCTGCTTATCGCCACAATTAAGGGATTCATGGGGATCCCCATTAATTGGGGAGTCACCCCCAAGGGTGGGCCCGCTAGGCTTAGGGCTGCCCCCCTGGAGTTGGTGACGGCCATATTGCTTTCATTGTTATTAGTTATCAATGTATTTCTAAGCCACTGGTTGATGGCGTTCTTCATATTGATGATGCTGCTTCCATTCCTCTACGTATTTTATAGGTTCCCCGACGAGTCTCTTTCGGGGATTCGGCGATTTTGATCTTGTGCGAAGGATTTATAAATAATTAGGGATACCCTAATGTTTTATGGTAACCATCAATCTATGGAACCCGCAAAACGTTGATTTCCTGAGCGCACTGATAATATCGTACCTCCTCGGCATAGTGCACGGCGTGACGCCCGATGAACACACATGGCCCATCACCTTCTCATACTCGGTGGGCACCTTCAGCGTGAAGGGCGGCGCAAAGACGGGCCTAATATTCTCCGCAGGCTTCACTGCACAGAGGGCAATACTATCCGAGCTAGCATACCTAGCCTTAGCCGGCCTCTTCATGACCACGACAGCCTTCGGAGCCACCTACATAGCAGTTGGAATAGCGATGGCGGCGGCCGGCATATACATAGCGAGACATGGCGAGTACCTTCACTGGCACTACATTGAGAGGAAGCTAGGCGAATTAACGGGAATACATAGAAAGGGAAGCAAGCTCCAGGAGGAAGAGTTAAGGCACAGGCTAAACCCAGCCATAGTAAATGAGAGGGACCTAACTAAGCCCGTTCCAGTGAGGCTCGCCCTAATCCACGGCTTCATAGCAGGCTTCGGATTCGGCGCATTCGCATTGATAATATACACGGTGCTAGCCCCATCAATGCCATCCCCATACCTTGGCTTCGTGCCGGGGCTACTATTCGGCTTAGGAACCATGACTGCCCAAGTCATGTTTGGCTCAATCTTTGCGGCTTGGCTAACCAGGATGAAGAACCTATCGATGGCAGGCATAGCGCTTGTTGGAAAGACCATAACCACCATGGTGCTCGAGTACGGGGGCCTCGCCTTCATTGCCGCCGGCGCCGCGATCCTAATGTGGCCTCAACTCCTTAACTACAACATAGTGACGCCGATAAAGATACATAATCTACACTCCCTCGGAATAGGCTTCTTCCTAGTCATAATCGTGGTCATAATATTCGGAATAATAGGGTACAGGAGGGGAGTAAGCAGAGCCATGAGGCTTGGATTAATTAACGCGACTCCTCAATAGATACATTATTAAGTTACTTCATTAAGGTATTGCGAGAGAACCCTCTTGTACTCAGGCAATAATCCCTGTTCGCTTGAAATTATGAAGCCAAGAGCCGTTTTCAAGGCTTTCTTAATCTCACCAGATCTATATAGAGCTATGCACAGGAATGCGAGAGCCGCTGGATCATTAGTCTCTCTATATACTCTGTCCAGTATCTCTACGGCACTCGAGTCTTCCCCTATAATGCTCAGCGAGCTCCCTAATTGAATCTCAGCTTGAGTCTTGATAAAACTAACGGCAAACCTCGCCCCTTCAGGGGCGGGGTAAGGTTTAAAAACCTCTTACTATTCCCCCTCAGGATGCCCTCTTCCGGTCAATTTTTAGAGAGTGGGGGGCGGGGGCCGACTTCCCCCGCAATACCGGGAGAGGACATCAAGGAAGTTAAATACACTAACAAGAGAAGTAACGTGGTTCGCCTCCTACCAAACGGCTTCCAGGAAAGAAAGCTGAGGAGGCTAGCCGACATATCCGCCAAACTATTTAACGAGATCAACTACGAGAGGAGGCAACAATTCTTCCATGGGGGGAGAGTGGACTTCGAGGGGACTTGGGGTAAATGCTATGAGAAGTATAAGGAAGAATTGGGGGTTAACGCGCAAGCAGTCATGCAGAAGAATAATGAGGCATGGAACTCACTCTTCTCCCTATTGAGGTTGAGGAAGGAAAACAAACTACCGCCCCACATGAAGCACGTTTCACCGCCGCGTTATTGGAAGGATAAGGAGACTGGAGGGAGGAAACTCCTTCTCGTTGTTAGGCAGGATAGGTACGTAGTGGACGAGAAAAACCACATCATTCTCAAGGACTTCGGCCTAGAAATCGGTTTTACGGGTAGGTTGAGGTGGCACGGCAAGCAAGGTAGGCTGGAGATCTACTACGACGAGGTTAGGAATGCTTGGTATGCCTCCATTCCAGTGGAGGTTGGTGTTGAGGTAACTAAAACGGGAAGAAAGAGTAGGCATATATTGAGGGGGGAGAGGAAATCAATTCAAGTTAAATCACCGAAGGGTAACAAAATGGCTTCAATAGATCTAGGCATCAACGTCTTGGCGAGCGTAGTTATTAACGACGGAACTTGGCTTCTTTATAAGGGGGTTAGGACTAAGGAGGATTACTTCTACTTGGGGAAGAGGATAGCTGAGGCACAATCCTTGTCAGACAAGATGAAGAACCTAGAGGAATATGAGGCGTATTATGAGCTTAATAGGGAGAAGAGGAGACTTTTTGGGAAGTTAGCCAGGAGGCTTCTTCATTTGTATAGGAACTTCGCTTCTCACCTGTTGAGGGAGTTACATGAGCGAGGCGCCTCAACCATCTACTTGGGGTACCCCTTCAATATCGCTCAGGATAAGGGCAATAAGTTCACGGTAAATATGTGGTCCTACCGTGAGTTGATGAATACCATAGAACTGAAGGCCCAGGAGTATGGCATTCGCGTGTTTGAGGTCATTGAGTACAATACCTCACGTATCTGTGCTTATCATGGTGTTGAGGTTGAGAGGGGGCCTAGGGGAGTAGTTAATTGCCCTAAGGGGCATAAACTGCATTCCGACTTGAATGGTGCATTGAATATCTTGAAGAAGGCTACCGGCATAGTGATCTCAGCGATAAAGAGGTCTTTGTCGTTTATCGTGGATCATAATCGAGTAGCGCCCATTAATGGGGCGTAACCCTCAAGGCCTCGGGGAACCCTCGCCCTAAAGGACGGGGAGGAGGTCAGTTCCTTTTATTGCCTATGATTCTCCTCGAATCCCCAAATAGATCACCAGCTCCTCCGTTAAAATCGTGTATTAACAGAGGTCCCTCCAGAGGGTTTACTGCTTTCCTATTATTTGAGCTAATTCATTAATTGCGGATCCGCATATTATGTATCTATATGTATTTCTCTTGCTTTTCTGAATGGTTGCGCCGGCCCTCCTCATTATGTCCCCTAGCATTAATTGAAGTATGAGCAAGTCATTCTTTGGTAGATTATATGTATTCATTATTTTAGCGGTAGTTATGGTTATGCATCCACCTCTCGCCGTATTGATTTGATTGGTTAAGTAATTGATCATTGCTTTTTGAACTCTTTCCCGCTCCATTATATAACTCCTTATATTTAGCTCTATTCTCTGCATTGCTTTTTCTAAACGATTCCTATTTAAGTGTGTTATGTTAACACCAAAACTTTTAATAATGAGTATCGAGGCAATAGGCACATGGCATCTCCAATTGGGCTTATAATAGATGCAGTAATAGCCATTATAATACTGATAATAGTTATTCCAATACTTGTATCGGCCATACGTATAGTGCCGGAGTATCAGAGGCTAGTTAAGTTTAGGCTAGGCAAGTTAATAGGCGTTTATGGGCCAGGAGTAGTCTTTGTTGTCCCGATAATAGATAGAGTGATCACAATAGACTTAAGGATAATCACGATAGATATGTCATCCCAGAAAGGCTTGACCAGGGATAATGTGGAGGTCACGGTCGATGCAGCGGTCTATCTAAGGATAATTGATCCATTGAAGACGGTGGTTTCCGTCTCCGATTATAGAAGCGCGACATCGACGATAGCCGCCGCCACGTTAAGGGATGTGATAGGCATGGTTGATATGGATACATTGCTAACCCAGCGAGAGGAAATAGCTAAGAGGATAGCAAGCATGGTTGATGAACATGCCTCACCATGGGGAATAAAGGTTAACGCGGTGGCCATAAAGGACATTAGATTGCCGGACACATTGATTAGGGCAATGGCAGCCCAGGCAGAAGCAGAGAGAATTAGGAGAAGCAAGATAATACTTGCACAGGCAGATTATGAGGCCGGACAACTATATCTAAAAGCCGCTCAACAATATTCCCAGAACACGGTGTCACTGCTCTTGAGGCAATTAGATACGTTGGTTGAGATCGCGAAGGAACATAACATGATAATAGTTGTTCCAAATACTATGGAGACCACATCGCTCTCGGCGCTCGCTATGTCGCTAAGCAAGAAGGAGACTGGCGGGGGTGGGTCTCCTAGTGAGTAGCCGTGCAGCCATACTGTTTCTTGCCTTCCTGGTTCTTGCCCTAGCCATTGCCGTTGAGCTTCATGCCTCCACGATATATGTATATGAGCTTAATGGCGAGATAACGAGCGTCACATATGAGGAATTAAGCAGCATCTATTCAGGTCTACCTAATGGTTCCATGATAGTGATAGAGATGAAGACGCCGGGAGGAGTTCTAGATGCTGCATTGAATATAGTTCAATTATTTGAGACATCAAATGTAATAACCATTGGTTATGTGTACCCCAGTGGGTCATATGCATGGTCCGGAGGCACGTTGGTGCTGCTCGCCACAAGCATAGCTGCTATGGCTCCCGGCACAGTGATAGGTTCATGCCAACCCGTGGAAATAAACCCATTGACGGGGCAAGAAACATTCATAACGGAGCCCAAAATAATCAATGCCGTTGCAAAATACTTCGAGGAAACCGCTCAATATAGGGGCCGTAATTCCACGTTCGCGGCTGATTGTGTATATAATGATACTAATCTAGACGCCAGCGAAGCTTTGCGATATAATGTGATAAACGTGGTTGCCGCTAATTTAACGGATCTTCTGCGCGAAATAAATGGAACCAGCGTTAATGGTAGATTAATAATGATTAAGTCGCCGGAAATAATCGAATTATCTCCACCTCTCTCATTTCAGGTATATGAGGCTCTATCCAATCCAGTCACTGCCGATATATTGATTTTTCTAGCAATTCTCCTAATATTAGTGGGAGTGATAACGATGCACCTATACTTATCCGCAATTGGTGCAGTGCTATTCCTTATACCGCTGATTACTGGTTTATCCATTAATTACGCTGCCTTGGCTTTCCTCATAATAGGCATTGGGTTAATAGCATTCGAGTGGCATGGGGGAGGAAAGGCGCATGGAATATTAATGGGCATTGGCGCTGCCCTTATAGTGATAGGCCTAGTACTAATCACGCCTAACCTGAGTGCCCCAGCTTATGAATTACGATATGCGCCATCCGGCTTAAACATAGTGTTGCTTGTGGAAATCGCTATAATAGTGCTGCTCTCCACTTATATAATATACATCATAACCCGCGCTTTTAGGCATAGGCCAATATCGCGCAGGTTAATATTGCCCACGGGAAAGGTTGGGGTGGCCGTGGACTCCATTAAGGCGGGCTCCATGGGTATGGTTAAGGTAGAGGGAGAATATTGGAAAGCAAAGGCATTAGAGGACATATCTGAGGGCGATTCAATAATTGTGGTTGACTTCGATGGCCTATCAGTGACCGTGAAGAGAGCTAATCATGGTTAATGCCTGTCTCTAAGGCATCCTCATCATTGTTTTTCAAACTGCAAAGAGGATCAGAAGCAAGGTATTATTTTTAATTAATGCCCATTCTAGCCTCCTCCCTAACTATCATGTAGGTACCTGCGAGCGTTAATGCCATACCTATGTAAGATAATGGTGGAGGCCGCTGACCCAGAAGGAAGTAGGCAATTATGGTTGAGCCCACGGGCTCCATTAAGGTTGATGTAGCTACCGTGACGGATCTATAGTACTTCATTGAGTAATTCAATAATGTATGGCCGCCCAGCATTGGCCCAATAACTAGTAGAATTATATAGAGCCACGATCTTGGCTCAATGCTAAGCACATCAATATGAAGCGGCACGGATATCAATAGAACAATGATTGCGCCGAAACCGTAGGCTAATGCACCATAGGATGCGGTATCCATGGTTTCCCTTGCTGCTTTCCCCGACGCAAAGTAAATGGCTCCACTTATGGAGCCAAATAATGCTAATACATCCCCCCAAATGGATCCTAGTCCTCCGCCATAATCGCTGAGGGTTATTATGAATACGCCAATCATAGCCATGGATATGCTGATCAATGTATCCCTACTGACCTCCCTATGCCCAGTCATATAGGCTAGGGGTATAACAAATATGACATACGTCGATACTATTGTGGTGCTTGCAGCCACCGTTGTGTAAAATAGGGAAGTAATCCAAGTAATGAAGTGCACTGCTAATCCGGTTCCAGATATGATTACCCACTTAATGTTGTTTCTGGCAATCGATCTAGGCCGTGTCATTGCCAGCGGCATTAGGGTCAATGACGCTATAGCCAATCTCCAGAAAGAAATGGAAATAGGATTAGCGCTTGACAATAGTATTAGTATTGAGGCCCATGAGATCGCCACTGCAGCAATAATCAGTGATGCTAGGGCAGATGGTCGCACTATTGCGCATCTCCTAGTCAACCTTAAATAGTTACAGTTTATTATCAGCAAGTGATCGATGAAAGAAGCCTGCATCCGCCGCGTGGCATGAATGACTGGTTACCGCCCCAGTATGATGGATTGATTGATTTAATGAACAAATTCGCATTAACCGCAGAGAGCTTCGGCTATAGACGCATAGAGACTCCCGTTGTTGAGAATTTCGAGGTGCTGAAGGCAAAGGCCGGACCCGATATAATCAATGAAATATATTACTTTAGGGATAAGGCAGGCAGAGAGCTTGGACTTAGGTTTGATATGACTGTTCCAGTCGCTAGAGTCGTCTCTTATAGGCAGGATCTGCCTAAGCCCATTAGGTTTTATTACGTAACTAAGGTATGGCGATACGACGAGCCACAGCAGGGCCGGTATAGGGAGTTTCATCAATATGGCGTTGAATTAATAGGATCCCCAACAATTATGTCTGACGCCGAGGTTCTATCGCTCTCGATAATATCGCTAAGAAATGCCGGCGCAGTTAATGTACTAGCCAAGGTAAGCGATAGGCGTGTAATTGATTACTTGCTGGATAAGAAGGGAGTATCAATACAGGCCCGTGCCGGCGTTTTAAGGGCCTTGGATAAGCGAGGCAAGATAGAGCAGGAAGACATAATTAAGCTATTAATTAATGAGGGCATTCCAAGAGAAACGGCTTCCGAGCTAGTTAATGCTGCTGGGATAGAGGTTCCCATATCGGAGGCCGGCCCCACATTAAAGGAGCTCGGCATGAGCAGCGAGTTGATTAATTATTATGAATCCCTCCCGCAATTACTGGATAGTTACGAAGTGTCGCAAGGGGTTCGGCTTAACCTTGGCATAGTGAGGGGCCTTGATTATTACACAGGCTTTGTTTTCGAACTATTTATGAGTGACTTCAATTTATCAGTAGGCGGTGGGGGTCGGTATGATAATTTGATAGGCATTTATAGTGGACAGAATGTGCCGGCCACGGGCTTCGCCATAGGCGTCGAAAGAGTCTTTTTAGCCATGAGCACAACGCAGCCGCCTCATGTGATTGATTACTATGTTTACGTGACCGACCAATCATTGTTGGATATTGCCATAAAAATATCGAATAAATTGAGGCTCCGTGGTTTCAGGGTCATCATGGATTTAGGGGATAAAAGCCTAAGGGCTGCCTTAGATTACGCCTCCAGATTGGGTTCCCTTAAATTCATAATACTTGGTAAACGCGAGGCTCAACGTGGGGCTATTAAGGTGAGAGATATGGAGTTATGGCAAGAAGAGGAGGTTCCAATATCTAAGATCCTGGAGAACTAGTATCTCGATTTACCTTAATAGTGATGCCCATCATTTAGGGAAATCAGCCATATATTAATATTCCCCATTAAGGATACGTGCTTAGAGATAGATTAGTTACCGCATTGATAAATTAGATAACGAACCTGCCCCCGGGGAAGTTTTTGAAATCAGGAATCCCCCTTAAGGGTTGGGAAGAGGCCTGTTATGGGGTAATTACGTTACTCCACTTATGCCTAAATTTCATGCTTGATAAAACGAATAGCAAACCTCGCCCTTTAGGGCGGGGGTAAAGCTTAAAAAGGAGGATTATTTCCCTTTAATGTCCTCCCCTGGTCAATTCTTAGAGAATGGGGGGCGGGGGCCGACTTCCCCCGCAATACCTGGAGGAGGACCCGCGAATGCGGGGCACCGAGTAGCGCCCATAAAGGGGCGTAACCCCCAAGACCTCGGGGAACCCTCGCCCTCAAGGCGGGGAGGAGGTCAGCTTATTTGTTCCAGCGATTTAGAGATGGATCTACGTGTATGTTCCCACTCTATTGCTGCTTTTTGATCAAGTAATTGAGTTATGGTTGTTGCCAGCCGCATTGCATCTATTTCTAGTCGACGCATGACCCAAGGTAGTCTAGCCTCATCTTCGTTAGCCAGGATCTCGTATTTATCTTGCCCCAACCTATATGCTTGTATGTGGTGGGAATATAGATGAATTAGGTCCGGCAATTCAGCGCCATAGTTTAACGCTATTACTGAGCTACTCGGATAATACTTCCCCATCACTTTTGATTCTGGGTCCTCTAGTATCTTATTCATTGTCGCCAGTATTCTCGGATTCCCTATGCCTGTCTTTTCTTTCAATGAATCGAGCAATTCATAGGTTGCGGTTTCTAAATCCCTCAGCAAATTAATTGCTTGAATTGATAATTCCATGCTTTTGTCCTGCATATAATACTAGTGAGCAATTGCCTTAAAAATCATTTTCAAACAAGCGTAAGAAAAAATGAAAAACTGCCGCGGTAGTCATCATCATTATAATGGGTTTTCAATAATCTAAAATCTATGCATGGTGGCCAGAGGAGATAGCAAGCCTCGCCATAAATGGCGGGGAGGAGGTCAGTAGCTTGAATGTCTTCGCTAGAGACTAAGATGGGTCTCTCCATATATTGATTCATCTCTAGACACTTGAGACCCCGCCCGTAAGGACGGGGTAGTTTACTACTGTTGCTTCCCAAGGATATAGATCTACTCATGTATTGATAGTTATCAAAGGACTGAGAGATCTTCATGGATGGTCGACTCCTTTGGTTCTCGGTCATGAAAGGCGTGGAAGCCGTGGTTAGTGCTGTGGTGTCTCCAGCAGCTCGTTTTCGGTTGCTTTTGGAGTGGTTTACTTTATTAAGTGGGGTAAGATTGTATTGTCGTGGTCTTGGTTGGTACGTGTGGATATAGCTATAGAGATTGGGTTGGTTCAGTGTATAGAGATATTAGGTATGCGTTATCCGCCTACACCAGATTATTTAGGTTGGTGGAAATTGATTCCACTTTTTATAGCATGCCATCCAAGCAAATGGTTGAGTCTTGGTCACGCAGATTCCCCACTGGATTTCATGTCACTATGAAGGTTCCCCGCACGGTGACCCATGATAAGCGATTAATGATTAATATGAATGTTATGGATGACATCAATAGATTTATTGATTTGGTTAGGCCATTAATGGGGAAAGAACTGCTTAAGGCACTTCTAATTCAATTACCTCCAAGCCTACGTTTTGATGAGGATAGGCTTGAGTCATTCATTTCAATATTACCGATGAGCGGCGGCACATCATGGGCGATTGAGTTTAGGCACATCTCGTGGATCAGGAATGAGACATTTAGATTATTGGAGAAATACAATATATCATATGTGGTGGTTGATGAGCCGGGCATGCCGTTCATGGCTAGAAAGACGGCGGATTTATCGTATGTTAGATTTCATGGACATGGCAAGAACATATGGTATGATTATCTTTACTCAGTTGAGGAGTTACGTAATAAGCTACCTCAATTAATGGAGTTAGGTGCTTACGGTGAGCTTTATATATTATTCAATAATCATCCAGGAGGCAGAGCCGTTCTAAATGCATTGCAATTATCCCAATTGCTAGGCATTGAATTAACACCAATGGCTCTAGAGGTAATGCGTAGGCTCGAGCGTTCGCTGGTAAAGTAATTGATAAATGAATGACAAGTCTCGCCCCTTCCAGGATGAATCGGTATTGTCACTAGTAAATTGCGAATTTTTAGTAACTCACTATAGCAGTAGGAGTAATTGTTTTAAAGAGCAATGATTAAATAAATGTAATATGAGCGTACATTATAGGGAGGGTCTTCGAGCGGTCACTGGCTCCACTCAATACATTGATGATATGCCGGTTCCCCGGGGCACGCTGTACATGGCTATAGTGAGGAGTCCATATCCTCATGCCAGGATAAAGTCAATTGATGTTAGCGATGTGATTAGACGTGGCGGTTACGCTTATGGCCCGGCTGAATTATCTAAGGTAATTAAAAATCCATTCCCGGTAGCCGTGAAGGCCCCGCTCAAATATTACCCATTCGCCATAGATAAGGCCAGATTCGTTGGGGAACCTGTTGCCGTGGTGTTATCCAGTGATCAATATAAGGCCGTTGATTTGGCTGAGATGGTTAATGTGGATTACGAGCCATTGGAACCCATAGTTACCATTGATGATGCCATTCAGAAAAAGGACGTTTTAATTCATGAGTCGGCCGGCTCTAATGTAGTTATGCATAGGGTAACCAAGTTTGGCGATGTTGATGCCGCGTTCAAGGATGCCCCCGTCATAGTGAGGACAGAGACGTATTATCATAGGCACCTCGCTCTTCCCCTGGAAACATATGGCGTGATAGCCCATAAGCGGGGCGATGAGATAGATATAACTGCTAACTCCCAGGGACCCATGTTGCAAGTATATTTTATTTCAAGAGCATTATCGTTGCCAACCTCAAAGATTCATTTATCATCGCCGCGAGACATAGGTGGAAGCTTTGGTTCTAAGTACCAGATTTATCCATATATGGTGCTTGCGGCCGCGGCATCTATGCTGAGCGGTAAGCCTGTTAAGTGGATAGAGAGCAGGACAGAGAGTTTCATAGCCAGCAGCGCCGGCTCCGCCAGGAAGGGATACATAGAGATAGCCGCGGAAAGGGATGGCAAGATAAGGGGCATGCGGATGAAATTCTATGATGATGAAGGCGCATATCCAAGGCCACCTGAGCCCGGAGCATTATTTAGAAACCATGGTAATCTTAATGGTCCATACGATGTCAAGGCATTAGAGGCGGAGTATTATGCGGTTCTAACAAATAAATCGCCCACGGGCTTGAATAGAGCCTATGGCTCGCCTCAGTTCTACTTCGTGTTGGAGAGGGGCATTGAGGAATTAGCCAAGGAATTAAGGTTGGACCCCCTTGAAATCAGGTATAGAAACTTGATAAGGGACTTCCCGGTCGTCCTAAATGGGCAGCGGTTCTATGAGACTCCAACCGGCGGTCTTTACCCAATGCAGAACTACTCAGCGGCACTAGAATTGCTGGCTAGGGAGTATAGAAGGTGGATTAATGAGAAGGAGAAGGACAAGTATATAGGCATAGGCCTAGCCACATTCATAGAGCCATCAGTAACTAATCTGGGATACGTTGATTTAGCAGTTGATCCAAAGGAAAGGGAGTATCCGCACTCCGGCGCTGGTGATTACATTACTTTAACGCTTGACTCGAGTGGCGTTATTCATGTCTTCGTCAATACATCAAACGAGGGATTAGGGCACGAAACCTCCCTCTCTGAGGTGATAGCAGGTGAGCTGGGCATTGATCCATCCATGGTTAGCGTGGAATCTAAAATAGATACATCACATCCCTGGAGCATATCTAGTGGCAGTTACTCTAGCCGTTTTGCTCCAGTTATCTTAAGCGCAGCGGTGCTTGCTTCGCGACAGCTTAAGGATAAGCTGGGTAGATTAGCATCAATAATGCTGGGCACGAACAATGTGAGGTATGAGAAGGGTGTTTTCTATGATGCCGATAATCCAAGCAAGAAAATGGATATCCGCAAGATAGCGGCGGCGGCTCAATGGGACCCCGGCTCCCTTCCGAAGGATGTTGATGCGAACCTAAGCATAACTGTTTATTATCAGCCGCCTACAGTTAAGGCTGCGGCTGGGGATAAAATAAACTCATCAGCCATGTACGCATTCCAGGCACACATGGCCGTAGTGAGGATAGATCCAGCATCACGGGATGTAAAGTTATTGAAGTACATCGTAATACATGATAGCGGCAAGATGTATAAGAAGGAATTCGTTGATGGGCAAATACATGGCGGCGTGTTCCAGGGAATAGCCGCTGCCCTCTATGAGGAACTAGCTTACGGAAATGATGGGCAGCCCATGGTGCTCACATGGAGTGATTACGAGTCGCCATCGCTTGGCGATGCGCTCTGGATGTCGACAATGGATGTGCTTCACATGGAGACTCCGCTAGAGATCTTCCCATCCAAGGCCGCCGGCGTTGGCGAGGGTCCCATGATGGGTAGTCCCGTCGCCATAGCTAACGCGGTCGCTAATGCATTGGGTAAGCCAATAAATAAATTGCCTTTACACCTGGATGATTTGCTGGATTTATGTGGTGATTCCTGATGTATATAGGAGGATACCCAAGGCCCTTTAAATATTATAGGGCAAGCACCTTAGGGGAGGCGCTTAATTTATTGAGCGAGTTGGGGGAGGAGGGCAAGGTGATTGCCGGGGGCCAGAGCCTCATGCCCATGATGAGGCTTAGGATGTCCTTCCTGGATAAATTAATAGATATTTATAGGATAAATGAGTTGAGGTACATAAATGTGCGGGATAGATTAATTCAAATAGGCGCATTGACTACACACCAAGAAATAGCTATGAGCGTGGATATAGCTAAGGCAATGCCAGCATTAACCAGAGCGGCCTGGACCATAGCTGATCTACAAGTAAGGAATAGGGGCACTATTGGTGGCTCCCTGGCTCACGCGGATCCAGCAGCCAATTACTTGCCGCCATTAATGACTATGGATGCCGAGCTGCTTCTAGCCAGTAGGGAGGGACGAAGAAAAATCAAATTAATGGATTTCGTTGTGGATTCATATACCACAAATATTAAACCGAATGAGTTAATTATCGAGATTGATATTCCAATTAAGTACAATGCATTCGGCTACTCCATATTGAAGAGGGGAGGCAATGCATTCCCCATAGTGATAGCGGCTGTTGCCGGTAAGATCAGTGATGGGATAATTGAGGAGCTCAAGCTAGGCGTGGGTGGAATATCTTCGCATCCATTACTTATCGAAATGAGCGAATTAAGGGGTACATCGGTGAAGGAAGCTGAGGGCAAGTTGCAATACATTATTGAGTCGAGCATAGATGAGTCAATAAAGGAAGCCAGGTTACTGGGCGATAGGCATGCATCGGAGAAGTATAGGATTAGGGCCGCTAAATCGTACTCAATTGAGGCCATGAGGTCAGCCCTGGGTGGTTCCAAATGAGCGAGCGGGTAACTGTTACCATAAGGGTCAATGGCATAGATATAACCGATGAAGTGGAGCCAAGGATTACATTACTGGACTTTCTAAGGAATCACGGTTATACGGAGGTACATAGGGGATGCGATGAAGGCAAGTGCGGAGCATGCACAGTGCTACTTGATGGCAAATCGGTGAAGTCGTGCCTAGTTCTCGCCGTTCAGGCTGACGGTGGTTCAGTAACAACTGTGCGGGGATTAACAAAGGGGGATGAATTACATCCAATTCAGCGAGCATTTCTGGAGGAGTATGCGATGCAATGCGGTTACTGCACTCATGGTTTCATAATGGTTACATACGACTTCCTCACTAATGTTAGTAAGGAGGCCGATCCAGAATTAATCGGCGAGAGCATAAGAAATATATGTCGCTGCACGGGCTACACATCAATAATCAAAGCAATAAAGAGGGCGAGCGAGTATCTCAACGGAAATAATAAGGGAAGCCCTTAATAGAGTGGAGAAGGGGAAAATAGTAGCGCTATGCATAGTCGTGGATAAGGTGGGCTCCGCTCCACGAGATGTTGGCGCAATGATGGCTGTGACCTCGGATGGAGAGAAGATAGGAACAATAGGCGGGTACGAAACCGAGGAACCAATAATAAATATGGTTATGAATTCCATAAAGAAAGGCGAATACACTGCTAAGAGGCTTGTCATTAACTTCGGCACTAATACATCATCGCCCGGCGAAGAAGTATTGACTGGTCACATATGTGGGGGGAAATTCACGGTATTGATTACTTTTCTTTTGCCCATTGAGAAATTGATGATAGTGGGCAGCGGTAACGTGGCTCGCGCGTTAGGGTCATTAGCTGCCGCGGTCGGCATGAAATCGATGTGCATTGATGATAATTTGGATTCCCTTAGGGAAGTGGAGAAGCTAGGTATAGAGGCAATAAGTGATGATAATATTGAGAATGCCTTGCATAAGGCTTTCTCGATGGTTAATGAGGCGGATTCAATAGTTATTGCTCATGGCGATATAGATAATGATTACTTGGCTCTGCGAGAAGCCATTAAGACGAAGGCGCAGTACATTGGTGTATTAGCTGGTAAACGAAAGGTATCAGAGTTCATTAAGAAATTGAGGGAGGACGGAGTAAGCGAGGCAAGCCTAGTGGGTAGGGTATTTATGCCGGCTGGTCTAGACATAGGTTCAGATGATCCCAGGGAAATAGCTGTGAGCATTATTGCCGAAATAATTAGGAAAAAGAAGGGAGTAAAGGATTGGGGCATGCATTTGGATTTGATTAATAGAATTGCTGGGAGAGATGTGATATGATCAATGGAATAATACTTGCCGCCGGATTATCGCTGCGATTCCCCGGTAAGCTGATGAAGGAGTTATGGGGGAAGCCAATACTATATAGGGTCATAGATGCATTCCTTGGGTCTTCAATAGATAGGGTAGTGGTAGTCACTAATGAAGCATATTTTCCATTACTTAAGGAATTAAGCAGCATTGAGGTATTAATTAACGAGTATCCAGAACGAGGAATGCTCGAGAGCGTTAAATTGGGGTTAACTAAATCAATTGATGCTGACGCGGTTGTGTTAACCCCAGGTGATTACCCATTAATAAGCAGTAAAGATATAGACCTATTGATCGATAATTATATTGATGGGCATGACTTAGTGGCGTTGGCATATCAGGGCAGAATTGGGCATCCGCTCTTGATTGGGCGTTCACTTTTTAATGAGGTTCTCGAATTACGCGATGATGAAGGCGGCCTAAAGCATTTATTAAGCGTTCATAAGCCGTTTATCGTGGAGAGCAGTAATCCCGGCATACTAATCGATATAGATACGGAGGCTGATCTGGCGCAGTTACAGAAAGCGGAAAGCCTCGCCCTTTAGGGCGGGGATGACTTCCTTATGTTTAATAGTTCGGCAAAGATTAAAATCCCCGCCCTCTTTTGATGGGGTAGGTTTAAATACTGGGGAGGATCATCTCCTTTTGGTGTCCTCTCCTGGTCATTTTCTTGGGAGTGAGGG